>SMEK01000127.1_pt1 | contig 32496 bp, 29 predicted proteins | sample 2456371 | NCBI WGS metagenome assembly SMEK01 (sample SAMN10132590, study PRJNA489261) | soil metagenome | isolation source: day1 antibiotic-loamy sand soil ammended with composted manure from dairy... | place: USA | collected 2015-04-01
CTGGTCGTCGACGACGAGTACTCGGATCGGTTCCCCGTTCATGTGGCCGCCACCTCCCTGGCGGGGTGATCGACGTGCTGGAGCGGCATGGTGGCGATGACCGACCACCCGTCACCGTCGGGGCCGGCTGTGAGGGAGCCACCCGCCAGCGCGACCCGCTCCGCCATGCCGGTGAGGCCGAAACCGGTGCCTTCGTCGCGGGGGCGGGGGTCCGTGGACTCGTTGCGGACCACCACGCGAACCGCGGTGTCGGTGTAGTCGATGGTGATCGTGATCGGCGCGCCGGGCGCGTGGCGGGCGGCGTTGGTGAGCGCTTCCCGCACGGCGCCGAGCAGGGACACGGTGGCCGCCGATGGGATCGGGCGTTCGGTGCCGGTGCTGCGCAGGGTCGCGGTGGCCCCGTGGTCGCGTTGGTGGTCGTCGGCGAGTTCGGCGATGGCTTCGGGCAGGGTGGGTACGTCGCGCCGCAACGCCGACACCGCGTTGCGCGCTTCGGCCAGCCCCTCGGAGGCCAGCTTGCTGCAGCGTTGGATGCGTTCCAGCGCGGATGCCGGGTCCTTCCCCGCCGCGAGTTCCGCCTCCACGACCTTCAATTGAATGCTCAGAGCGCCGAGAGAGTGGGCGAGCACGTCGTGGATTTCCCGGGCGATCCGGGTACGTTCGTCCAACGCAGCCGCGCGGGCGTGTTCACTACGAGCGAGTCGGGTCTGTTCCAACAGCAGCTCGGTCTGGCGTGCCCGGAACTGGTGCTTCCTGCGGTTGATGCCGATCAGCAGGACGATCACCGTGATGAGTGTCGTGGTCAGGGCCTTCATGATCCCCAGGTCGGTGACGACGCTCGCCATCGCGATGGCCGCGATGTTCGCCAGGGTCACCATGACGATGGTGCGGGTGCGGGGCGCGGGATGAGAGGCGTAGACCCCGAGTACCAGCACCGATACCACCACCATGGACGTCTCGCCTGCCATGAGCGCGGCCGCGGGGGACAACGAACACGCGGCCAGTGAACTCGCCGCCGCTCGGGGATGCCGTGGGGAGAGCACCACGAACAGCACCCAGCACACGAAACTGGCGATCAGCGTGACGCTCACGCACAGCGGTGGCCCATAAGCGAGTATCGTCCCCAACGCCCACGCGAACAGCGCGATCGTGAGTCCTTCGGCGAGCCACCATGTGCGTCCGTAGTGGTCGATGAACAGCGGTTGTTCGATCACGTCGTGGTGTCCTCCGATGACGTGGGGCTGCGGAGTGTGCTGTGCGAGCTGCGCAGTCGAGCGCGGCGGCCACCATGGGCGGACCGGCCGGGCCCTTCCACCATGCCGGACAAGGTGGGCTGAGGGACTCGACGAGCGGTACGGATGTGCCACTTCGAGAATGTGGACTTCATGCCTGTCGTGATCGTAAGCGCGGGACAGTGATCTTCGGTGTGGCCGGGTGATGCTTTTCTGTTCCCTGGGCATGAGAAGCGGAGGCTGGCGAGAATTATCCGTGACGGGCGTGCGGTGGTTCTTCGGTGAGGTCGGACGGTGCTTTCGGTCTTTCCTCCCGTCGTCTCCGGCGTCGGGTGTTCCTGAGGGCACCCCGGGATCCGGGATGTTGTGTCGCTCCGGGGCTCGTCGTCGAGGGGGATGAGGAGCGTGTTCGACGCCTTACCCGCTTTCTGTGCACAGGGCGCGGTCAGGTTGGTCCACGGTCTGGTTCACTGTGCGATCTATGCGCACAAGCCTTGTCGTGATCGGCGCGGCCGTGGCCGCGTTCGTGGCCGGATGTTCCGGCGGTCAGTCGTCGGAACAGCCTCAGACCACAATGGATAGACCTACTTCGGAATCGTCGGAGGCGGTGTCGGAGCTGACCCTGCCACCGGAGCCCGAACCCGAGAACGCGGGGCCGTGTCCCTATCTCGACACGGAATTCGTGGCCGAGTTCAACGGTCAGCGGGTCGGCGAGGTGAAGACGTCCTCTGAGGAGCCTCATCCGACGTGTTTCTTCTACCGGCCCGACGGCGATCTCCAGCTGCAGGTCCGGGTATACGTCGGGGAGGAGGACGTGGCCCGGGCGCTGGTCGACGCGGCGGCACCCGTCGACACGTCGAATCCCACGTCGCAACCCGCCGGCTGGGAGGGCGGTAGGGGGGCAACGCCGTTGTCGTCACCACGAATCAACCCCAAAGTGTGAAGGCGCGAACTGTGGCGACGGAGGCCATTGCCAACTTACGGATCTGAGAGTGACCGGAAGACACCGCTGCGTGCAGTCGAAGTTGATCTTGTATTAGGGTTACGCGCACGCGCAGGCACACCGAAACAGGCATGCCCCTACCGGGTTACCGAGGGAAGCCGGGGCTGTGCCGAAGGTGCGAGGCGGTCCTGCCGACCGAATCGTGGAATCAGACTGTGAAGGATGGGAATCCGTGGCTGACACCCTGAAGGAAATTCTGCTCGACTCCAGCCGTCGCCCGAACGTGGTGACCGACCTCCAGAACCTGATCGACGAGGAGGTCGCGAACAAGGGCGGTCTTTCCGGAACCGCCATCAAGACCGGCTACGCGGCTGTGAAGAAGATGAAGCCGGGCATCATCGGCGCTGCGGTGGACAGCCTGCTCGACGAGTTCGTCGCCGCTCTTGAGCCCATTTACGCCGACTTCAAGGCCAGCGGTGCCAGCGACTTCGGTTCGTACCTGCCCACCAGGTCGGACGCCGCTGACGCGCTGCTCTCGGTTACGGACGCCCGCGCTGAGAAGAGCAGCCGCGAGAGCATCAAGAAGGTCTACAACAAGCTGCGCCCGAAGGGTAAGGAGAACGTCGAGGAGGCTCTGCCCCGGCTGGGCAAGCTGATCGACAAGTACGCCGCCTGATCACCGGCGCACAATGCGTCAGGAAGACCCCCGAGGAGCCGGCCCTCGGGGGTCTTCCCGTGCTGTCGGGGTTCGTCGGGATGTCGGCCCGTCGAACTCATTCGCCGAGGTGGGTCGTCAGCTCGGCCGGGACTTCGTCTGGGCGGCCTGGGTACCGCTCTCCGTCTTCGGCTGAGTCGTCTTGGCGTCGCTTCGTGTCTTCGCCTGGGCGGGCTTGACGTCGCTTCCCGCCGATTGCCGCTTCGGGTTCTCGGACGCACCCGCCTTCGTGGCGCCGGACGCATCCGTCTTCGTGGCGCCGGACGCCGTTGTGGCCGTTGTCGCTGGGGTCGGGATGTCGGTGCTACGCGGCGGTACGGGCGCGATCGACGGCTCCTCCTGCCGGGACTTCATCGCGTACGCGACCGCGCCCGCGAACGCCGCGAAGCCCAGCAGCCACGGCCACCGCTTCGTGCGTTTGGGGGCGTTCTGCTTGGAGATGGCCTTGGCCTCCGCCATGGCGGCCTTGAACTCCTTGCGCGCTTTCTTGAACTCACGCTTGGCCTTGCGGCGAGACAGTCCCGCCGACTTGGCCGCCTTGATGGCAGCTTTCTTCGCCTTACGGCCGGGGACCCGCAATTCCTCCCGCCGTTGTTCGGCGAGTGCGCGGGCTTCCTGAGCGCTTCGGACGGCGTCCTTGCGGGTACGAGCGGCCTTGCGCGCAAGTTCCTTGCGCGCGTTCTCGGTGCTGACGTTCAGCCGCTGTTCCGCCGCCTGCGCCGCCTGCGCCGCCATGTCCGCGCTCATCCTTCCGACCTCGAGTGCGCGCTCCCGTAGTGAGCGTGAGCCGTTCCTGGGCGCATCACCTACTGTCCTGGTGGTCCGAGTTTTCGAACCCATCGCTTGTTCACCTCGTCATTCGTTGGTCAACACGCCTCGTGCGCATGGTGCTCATCCTGCCCCTTTCCTGCGCATCTCGCCGTGGATGGCACGATGAATCGCGTGACTGACAGCAATGCAACCCCCAGTGGCGGGAAGATCACAGCCACCTTGCACACCAATCGGGGTGACATCCGGTTGGTGCTCTTCCCGGATCACGCGCCGAAGACGGTCGCGAACTTCGTCGGACTGGCTGAAGGCACGAAGGAGTACACCCAGCCGAACGCCAAGGGTGAGAGGTCCGGCCCGTTCTACGACGGTTCGATCTTCCACCGCGTCATCGACGGCTTCATGATCCAGGGCGGTGACCCCACGGGCACCGGCCGCGGTGGTCCCGGGTACAAGTTCGGTGACGAGTTCCACCCCGAGCTGCAGTTCGACCGGCCGTACCTGCTGGCCATGGCCAATGCGGGGCCCGGCACGAACGGATCGCAGTTTTTCATCACCGTCGCCCGGACGCCGCACCTGAACTTCAAGCACACCATCTTCGGTGAGGTGGCCGACCAGGAGTCCCGGGAGGTCGTCGACGCGATCGCTCGCACGGCCACCGGCCCCGGTGACAAGCCGCTCGAGGACGTCGTCATCGAGCGGGTCACCATCGAGCGCGCCTGAGCCGTCTCAGCTCGTCGATATACGGCCCACACCGGGTAGGTTGGAAAGTGGCCACGCGCGTATGTCGGCCGTGAGCGTGTGGTGAGTAACCACGAGGTGACGGACGTCGGCCGGGAATGCAGGAGTGTCGACAACACTGTGACCGAGCCCCCCAACCCCCCGCCGTATGGGCAGTCACAACAGCAGGAGGCCCTGCCGGGATGCTGGTGGCATCCGGGCAGGCAGACCGGCCTGCGTTGTGTGCGGTGTGACCGGCCCGCGTGTCCGGACTGTCTGCGCGAGGCGTCGGTCGGGCATCAGTGCATCGACTGTGTGACCTCGGCGCGGCAGCAACAACGCGCCCAGGCAGAGGCGTACCGGAGGGCCGGGTACGGCGCCCGTACGGTGGTGGGGGCCCGAGTCCCACAGCGGGTCGTCGTGGTCCCGTTGCTGATCGCCATCAATGTGGTCATCTACGCGCTCACGGCCTTCCAAGCCGGCAGCGTGATGGACAACCACCTGTCCCCGGTGTTCGAGGACGGTGTGCTGTGGCCCGTGGCCGTCGTCCTGTTCGACGAATGGTGGCGGCTGCTCGCATCGGGCTTCCTGCACTACGGCCTGCTCCACCTGGCGATGAACATGCTCGCGCTGTGGGTGCTGGGCCGGGACCTGGAACTCCTGCTCGGACGCATCCGGTTCCTGGCCGTGTACTTCCTGTCGATGTTCGCGGGTGCAGTGGCCGTGTTCGTCTTCGGTGCGGCGGATACGGCCACCGCCGGTGCCTCCGGTGCCATCTACGGGTTGATGGGCGCGGTCCTGGTCGCGGTGCTGCGATTGCGGCTGAACGCCACGGCGGCGATCGGGATCATCGTCTTGAACATCGTGATCAGCGTGTCGCTTCCCGGGATCTCGTTGTTGGGGCACCTCGGTGGCCTGGTGGCGGGGGCGTTGGCGATGATCGCGATGGTGTTCGCGCCGGAGAGGAACCGGGCCGCTTACCAAGCCGGTGCGGTGGCGATCATGGCCGCCGCCTTGGCGGGACTCGTGGTGTACCGCGACGCCGAGCTTTTCGACCAGCTGTGTTTTCACCCGGTGTTGTGCGGGTTCTGACGCAGCCGCAGTAGCTCCTCGTGCACGTCGTGGGGATCGGTGCCGAGTTCCACCCAACCGAACACGGTGAGTCGTCCGTCTGTGGGGTCGAGTTCGAGTGCTTCGACGTCACGGCCGTACCGCCTGGTCGTGGTGAGTCGTAGGCCGAGACGTGACCAGGGATGGAAGTGGGTGCCGCCGAGAGTGCGTACGCGCACCCCTTCGCTGTCGGCTAGGAGGCGGGGACGCACGACGGTGCCGTGCAGGGACGCGGCCAGGAACGCAGCGCTCACCACGGCCAACAACAGCGTGCCCGGTCGATCACCGGAGGTGATGTTCCAGCCGAGCGCGATGGCGGAGACGGCGGTGAGTACCCAGCCGACACCGACGAGCCCGGGCTTGGGTGCCCAGGCTCGCGGCGAGTTGTCCACAGGGTTATCCACAATGGGGATAAATTACGCCGCTGTGATTCAGCGTCCGTCGAGGTAGGGCGTCAACGCCACCGCATGGTCATCAGCAGTCCGGTGATCATCAAGGCGAAGCCGATCGCGAAGTTCCAACTACCGAGCTCGGCCATGAAGTCGAGCTTGTGGCCGGCCAGGTAGTTGACCACGAGCCAGAGCAGGCCGAGGAGCATCAACCCGAACATCACGATCTTGTAGACCGGATGCGAGGGGCCCGCCGCTTTCACCTTGACCGGCTGGCGATTCGGTGGCGGCGTGTATGCCGTCTTCTTGCGGACCTTGGACTTGGGCATCGGAGTCCTCTGTGCTGTCGGGCAAAATGATCGGCAGTGCGCAACTGCCCCTTTCTCCACACGTTAACGTAATCGGGCAGGCACCAGAACCGGGGAGCGAGCACCGGTTAGCGGATCGTGCTGCCGGTCGGGTCGCTCGTACGCGAGAGGAGCTCGCTTGTCGAGGTACGAGGAGCCGGAGACCCGTGAGATCGCGATGCCCTCGCGAGGTCGGCTGTTCGAGGTGCCGCAGAACGAGCCGTTGAGAGGGACTCGGCGGGGAGAGCTGCGTCTACCGCAGAATCCACGGCAACCGGCCGGTGGCCCGCATCCACCGCGGCGCCCTCGGCAGGCCCCCCGCGCACGACAGGTTCCGCCCGGCCGGGTTCCGTTGTCGGAAGCACCGACCCGGCCCGTGTTGAAGCCGGCCGACAAGCCGCCGGTCCCCCCTCCACCGAGACGGACCCCGCCGCCTCCTCCGACACGTTCGTCTCCACCGGCCCCGGAGGTGGACGAGGTCGAGGACGAGCCGATCGCCGAGGACTCGCCCGTCGACCCGCCGCAGGACACGGAGCCGCCCACGTCTGCACCGAAACCCGCGAAAGGCGGTTCCGGGGGTGGGATACGCACGGCCGTGCGCACCTTCGGGGAGATCCTGATCACCCTCGGGATCGTCGTGCTGCTGTTCGTGGTGTACGAGCTGTACGTCACCAACCTCATGTCGCAGCGGTTGCAGGACCAGGCGAGCGCGGAACTCGAGGAGCGGTGGTCACAGCAGCGCGAGATCCATGCCGAACCCATGGACGGTGAAGCCTTCGCGCGTATCTACATCCCGTCGTTCGGGGTCGACTGGAACTTCACCATCCAGCGGGGCGTGGATTCCGCGACGTTGGAGGTGGGCCCGGGCCATTACAAGCAGACCGCCATGCCCGGGGAACAGGGCAACTTCGCCGTCGCGGGACACCGGGTGGGTAAAGGCGCTCCGTTCAACGACCTGGACCTGCTCTCCTCCTGCGACGCCGTGGTGATCGAGACCATCGACAGCTTCTACGTGTACCGCGTGCTGCCGATGAGTGACGAGGTGCAGGGTTGGGCGCAGGGTAAGGGCGCCGATCCGCGCTGCGCCGGGGTGAGGCCGCTGGCCGAGTACGACCCGGTGTACAGCGAGACGGTCGGTCGACGCATCGTTCTCCCCGACCGGGGCGATGCCGTGGCGCCGGTGCCGTATCGCCCTGATGCGGACCTTCCCGAGGCCAACCGCGTGGAACTGCTGACCCTGACCACGTGTCATCCCCGTTTCTCCGACCGGGAACGCATGATCATCCATGGGGTGCTGACCGCGGTGTACGAGAAGGAAGCGGGAGCGACGTACGAGCAGTTGCTGAAGGAGATCGGGGAGGCCTGATGTACGGCTGGATCTGGCGGCATCTGCCAGGACCGCTGCCGGTGCGGATCGGCATCGCCGCGGGACTGGTGTTGGGCGCCGTGGCCTTGCTGATGTTCGTGGTGTTCCCGTGGGTCGAACCGCTGCTGCCGTTCAACGACGTGGCGGTCGAAGGCGGCTGACCCCGGCGTGGTCCGCAGCTCACGAACGACGCGCGATCAACGCGTCGATGCCGTCGAGGAGCAGGTCGAGGCCGAATCGGAAGTCCTTCTCGTCGATCCAGGCGCCCTCTGCCGCGGCGAAGGTGTGGCCCCGGGCGATTTCCGCGAGTCGCGGGTAGGTCCTCCGATCCACGAGTTCGGCGATCAGCTCTCCGTATGCGGCCGAGCTGGAGGGTTGGGAGCCCTGCTTCGGCGATCGCTCCAAAGCGATGATCAGTGACGCCTCGTTGAGGGCGTAGCCGCTGAGCGTGGTGGCGATGAGGATCTTCTCCTCGCCGTCGAGTGGGGTGTCGTCGAGCGCGGTGAGCAGCTGCTCGAGCCACAGCAATCCCCGCGGGCCGAGCGGGGGACCGCCTCGGGCGATGGACAGCAGCCATGGGCGGGCGAGGAACGTCTCGACATGGGCTTTGGTCCACCGAAAGAGGTAGTCGCGCCGGGAGAGCCCGCCGACGGGGGGCGGATCGCCGCTCGCGGCGTCGAGCATGGCGAGCAGCAGTTCGTCCTTACTGTCCACGTAGCGATAAAGCGACATCGGGGCGACACCGAGCCGAGAGGCGACGCTGCTCATCGAAACCGCGGCGAGACCGTCGGCGTCGGCGATCGCGATGGCGGCTTCGGTGATCCGGGCGAGATCGAGGCTCGGCTTCGGACCCCGTCGAGGTGTCGGCTCGCGCCCCCACATGCGGGCGAGGACACCGGGCAGCTCGGGACGCGCATCAGGACGTGCTCCCGGGCGTTGACTGTCTGTCATGGGCCTCCTCCGCCGCTTCTTCCGCGCAATCACCTTATGCGCGGGTGAGCGGTCCTTGACCCCGGCCACCTTAACTGCGTACTGTTTAAACAGTATATGACATACGCTGTATATTCCCCCTGGTTATTGGAGTGGTCATGTCACCTCCGGCGATCGAGGCCCGAGGGATTCACAAGACATTCGGGAAGCGTCCGGTCCTGACCGGACTCGACCTGGACGTCCCCGCGGGCACGCTGCTTGCCCTGCTCGGGCCGAACGGATCCGGCAAGACGACCACCGTCCGTATCCTCACGACGCTGTTGCGCCCGGACAGCGGCACTGTCCGCGTGGGTGGTCACGACGCCTTCACTGAACCGGCGGCCGTCCGCCGCGCCATCGGCCTCACCGCGCAGCAGGCCAGCGTGGACGAGCTGTTGACCGGGCGGGAGAACCTCGAACTGTTCGCCGGTCTGAACCACCTGGGGAGGAGGGAATCCCGCCGTCGAGCGGCCGAACTGCTCGAACGGTTTCGACTCACGGACGCCGCCGACCGCAGGGCGGGTGACTACTCCGGAGGCATGCGGCGCCGTCTCGATTTGGCCGTGAGCATGGTCGCCGAGCCCCGCATCCTGTTCCTCGACGAGCCCACCACCGGGCTCGACCCGCGTAGCCGAGCGGATCTTTGGGGCGTCATCCGCCAGCTGGTCGATACCGGGACGACGGTCCTGCTGACCACGCAGTACCTCGAGGAAGCCGATCGACTCGCCGACCGCGTCGCCATCATCGGTGGCGGTCGTGTCGTGGAGGAGGACACCCCCGAGGGGCTCAAACACCGCATCGGCACGGAACGGCTGCGCGTCACCTTCGCCCGACCACTGGAGACGTCGACCGCGGTCGCGCTCCACCCCGGTGCGCACCCCGACCCCGAAAACAGCGGAGTGGTGGTCCCGTTACGTGGACCGGACCATCTGCGGCAGGTGCTCAACGACTTCCACCGAGCTGATTTGTCGGTGACCTCGGTGTCGCTGTCGGCCCCCACGCTCGACGACGTGTTCTTCCACCTGACCGACGAGGAGGTCGCGGTATGACGGTGCGAAGCGGGGCTTCCCGGGCGAACCGCGTCGACGAACTCGTGTTACTCACCCACCGCGCGCTGCGCCGCGAGTTCCGTCAGGTCGACGGTCTGCTCGTCGGTGTGGCACTACCGATCATGCTCATGTGCGCGATGGTGGGCGTGTTCGGCCGTGCCATCGACACCGGGACGACCCTGACGTACGTCGACTACGTCACGCCCGCGGTCATGCTGCTGTGCGCGGGGTACGGCGCTGCCATGGCCGGCGTCGGGATCACCGAGGACCGCAGCCTCGGACTCACCCAGCGGTTCAAGGTCCTGCCGATCGCGGGCTGGGGGATTCCGGCGAGCCACGTGGTGGCCGCCGTGCTTCGTAACGTCCTCGCCACGGGTCTCGCGGTCGTCGTGGCGCTCGTCCTGGGTTTCCGCCCTGACGCCGACCTCGTGGACTGGCTGCTCGTACTCGCCGTCGTCGTCGGCTACGTCGTCACCATCGCCTGGTGGTCCGTGGTGTGGGGGCTGCTCGTGCACAGCGTGCAGGCCGCGGGGGCGTTGTCGTTTATCGTGCTGTTCCTGCCGTACGTGTCGAGCGCGTTCGTCCCCGTCGAATCGTTACCCGGCTTCCTCCAAGGCTTCGCCGAACACCAGCCGATCACGCCTCTCGTGGAGTCGCTGCGCGGGCTCCTGCTGGACGCGCCGGTGGCCGAGGGCACGGGCTGGACCGTGGTGGCCTGGTTGGTCGGTGGGTGCGTGGTGGCCGTTCCGTTGGCCACCGTGTTGTTCCGCCAGTGAGAACGGGGCTGAATCGCACGACGTAGGCTGTGGTCCATGCGGGTACTCGTCGTCGACAACTACGACAGCTTCGTCTACAACCTGGTGCAGTATCTGGCCCAGCTCGGAGCCGAGTGCGTGGTCCGGCGCAACGACGTCGTGGACGCCGACGAGGTGCCCGAGTTCGACGGTGTGTTGATATCCCCCGGACCCGGAACGCCTGAGAGAGCGGGCCGCAGCGTCGAGGTCGTGCGGCGGTGTGCGGCCGAGTCGGTACCGACGCTCGGCGTGTGTCTGGGACACCAGGCCATCGGGGTGGCGTGGGGCGCGACGATCGATCGCGCACCCGAACTGTTCCACGGCAAGACCAGCCGGGTGGAGCACGACGGGACCGGTGTCCTGGCCGGGCTGCCGAATCCCTTCACCGCCACTCGGTACCACTCGTTGACCGTCGTGCCGGAGACGGTCCCCGAGGAGTTCGAGGTCACCGGGCGCACCGCCTCGGGCGTGATCATGGCGATGCGGCACCGGGACCTGCCCGTCGAAGGTGTGCAGTTCCATCCGGAGTCGGTGCTGACCCAGGGTGGGCACCGGATGCTGGCGAACTGGATGGCCTCGGCGGGACACCCCGTGCCCGGGGCACTGGTGGACGAACTCGAGCAGGCCACCCTGGAACTGCAACAGACCGCCGTGGCATAGGAGCGAACGGAAACGGCCGGGCACTCGGATCGAGTGCCCGGCCGTCCTCTACCACCGGTTCAGTCCGGTTCAGCTGTTGCCGTTCCTACCGAATGGGAAGCCCGGATCGTCGTCGTCCGGCGGTGGCTCGGTGGAGCCGCTCTCATCGGCGCCGATGTAGAGCACGATCTGTTGATTCTTGGTGATCGAGCTGCCGGGCGCGGGGCTGCTGTTGAGCACCTTGCCGACCTGATCGGAGTCGGACGTGGACTGGAACTGGAGGGAGTGCGTGCCGTTCCAGCCCGCGTTCCGCAAGGCGGAGACCGCTTCCTCCTCCGTCATGCCGACGATGTCGGGCATGTCGATCTTCGCCTGCGAACCGTTGGAGACCTTGAGCACCACTTCGGAGCCCTCCCTCACGTGGCCTCCGTTGGGATGCTGGCCCACGACCGTGCCCTGAGGTTCCTCGGCGTCGACGTCCTCGCGTTTGACGACCAGACCGAGACCTTCGAGGGTGGCCTTGGCCTTCTCGAACGACTCGCCCGTCATGTCGGGCACCTCGACCATCTCCGGCGTCTTGCCGATCTGGATGGTCACGGAGTGGCCCTGCTCCACCTCTTCACCGGCCGGCGGATCCTGTCCGACGACCTTGCCGTACTGCTCCTCGTTCTCGACCTCGACCATATCCACGTTCGGGTCGAGGACCAGGTTGACCTCCGCCAGTGCGGCCTCGGCCTCCTCACGCGTCAGGTTCGTCAGGTCGGGCACCTCCACCTTCTCCGGAGCCGTGCCCACCTGGAGGACGATCTCGGTGGTAAGCGGGACCTGACTGTGGGGTTCGGGGTCGCTCGCGATCACGCTGTCGATCTGGTCGGACGTGCACTGCGACTCACCCGACGGGGGATTGTCGAGGCAGACGACGGGTTGTGTCTGGTACTTCTGGAAGCCCGCTTCGTGCAGTTTCTGCTTCGCCTGTTCGACCTGCATCCCGACGACGTCGGGAACGGCCATGACTTCGGCTTCCTGCTTGAAGGCCCCCATGATCCACGAGATGAACGCGACCACCCCGAGGATCAACACGGTGAGGACGGCCGCGGTGATCCCACGTCGTCTGCGCCGCTTCCGGGCCTCCTCCTCGTCGTCGTAGGCCTGCGGATCGTAGTCGTCCTCCGGCTCCGGAGCCCGGGATGAGGACTCGAGCACCTGGGTGCGTTCGTCCTCGACCGGGGCGGCACCCGCGAGCGGAGCGGACGGACGCTGACCGGACAGGGTCCGCACAAGGTCGGACCGCATCTCCGCCGCCGACTGGTATCGCTCGCTCGTGCTCTTGGCGAGGGCCTTCAACACGACGGCGTCCAGCTCGGGGGACACGGACGGATTCGTCTCCGATGGAGCTCGAGGGGCCTCCCGCACGTGCTGGTACGCCACAGCCACCGGCGAGTCGCCCGTGAACGGTGGTTCACCGGTGACGAGTTCGTACAGCACACAGCCCGCGGAATAGACGTCCGAACGCGCGTCCACCGTCTCGCCCCGCGCCTGCTCCGGCGACAGGTACTGGGCGGTTCCGATCACCGCGGCCGTCTGCGTCATGGCGGCCTGTCCGTCGTGTACGGCGCGGGCGATACCGAAGTCCATCACCTTCACCGCGCCGGTGCGGGTGATCATGACGTTGGCCGGCTTGACGTCCCGGTGCACGATGCCGTGCCGGTGAGAGAAATCCAACGCGGCGCAGACATCGGCCATGACTTCCATGGCCCGTTTCTGCGGCATCGGGCCCTCGGTCTTCACGATGTCGCGGAGCGTCCGACCCTCGACGTACTCCATGACGATGTACGGCAGCGGACCGTACTCGGTCTCGGCCTCGCCGGTGTCGTACACCGCGACGATCGCCGGGTGATTCAAGGCCGCGGCGTTCTGCGCCTCCCGCCGGAAGCGCTCCTGAAACATCGGGTCACGGGCGAGGTCGGCACGCAGGATCTTCACAGCCACCTCACGGCCGAGCCGGGTGTCGTGACCGTGATGGACCTCGGACATACCGCCGTAGCCGAGTGTGTCACCCAGTTCGTAGCGGTTTGAGAGCAGTCGGGGTGCGCTCATTGCTCGGTGCCGTCCCATTCACTCGGTCTTCTTCCCACGCTCGGCCCGGGACCGAAGCGTGTCACCAGTGCCCTGTGGCCAACGACATTCACCTGTGGTTCTCCAACAGGAGCGTGCTCATCATGCCTTGTTCACCGCCTCCACCGGGTGAACGCATGCCAGTGTTAGGCCAGTTGTCTCCCACCGGAACTCGTTCCGTGGTACTTCCGGACCCATCGTCGTTCCACACCGTGAGAGCGAGTACGACGATCACGACCGTCGCCAGGAGCACCAGCGCCACGGCCAGCAGTGTTCCCACCGGGCTGCGCCGAGGGGGCCGGGGCACCTGTCGCATATCGCCGGGCGGGGGAACCGGCGATATCGCGGGATGTGATCCTGGTCCGACCGGACCCGGAACGGGAGTCTGTGGTGACGACAGCGCTATGGGAGCCGCCTGAGCCGGGTGCGTGTTCGGGTTGATGGGATGGGTCAGGTAGCCGGCGGCGGCCAGACCGGACGGCGGTGGTAGCGGACGCCCCGCCCGAACGGCGGCGATGGCGTCGGCGAACTCACCACCGTTGGCGTAGCGCTGTCGTGGGTCTTTGACGAGGGTGGCTTCGACGACCGCCCGCACGTTCGGGGGCACGTCGGGCGGTAGGGGCGGCACCATGTCCCGGATGTGCATCATCGCCACGCTCACGGCGTGATCCGACAGGAACGGCCTGTGTCCGGCGAGACACTCGTAACCGCACACGGCGAGTGAGTACACGTCGCTGGCGGGCTCGGCGTCGTGCCCCAGCGCCTGCTCGGGAGCGATGTAGTGGGCGGTTCCCATCACCATGCCCGAGCGGGTGACCGGCGCGGCGTCGGCGGCCTTGGCGATGCCGAAGTCGGTGAGTTTCACCACGCCGCTCGGCGTGACGAGGATGTTGCCCGGTTTCACGTCCCGGTGGACGAGCCCACGTTCATGGGCCGCCTGAAGCGCGCGTCCCGCCTGTTCGAGGATGTCGAGGGTGCGCTCCGGGGACAGCCGACGTTCCCGGGCGAGGATCGCCGCCAGTGGTTCGCCCTCGACCAGTTCCATGACGAGATAGGCGATCGAGGTGTCGGAGCCGTCCCCGGCCTCGGTCTCGCCGTAGTCGTGCACGGCCGCGATCCCATGGTGGTTCAGCGAGGCGGTCGTCCGCGCCTCGGTTCTGAACCTGTGCAGGAACTCCGCATCACCGGACAGTTCGGCCTTGAGGATCTTCACCGCCACGGTGCGGTCGAGCCGGGTGTCGCTGGCTTCCCACACCTCGCCCATCCCGCCGACCGCGATGCGGCCTTCGAGCCGGTAGCGCTGTGCGAGCAGTTGCCCGGACGACAGCATGCGTCAGCCACCTCCGAGGGCGGCGGCGATGGTGGCCCGCCCAATCTCGGCGGCCACCGTGGCGCCGGTCGCGGCGAGACCACGGTTACCGCCTGATTCGACGATGACGGCTACGGCGACCTGGGGATCGTCGTGCGGGGCGAAGGCGGTGTACCAGGCATGGGGTGGGGTGGCCTTCGGATCGGTGCCGTGTTCCGCCGTACCCGTCTTCGACGCGATCTTCAGGGACGGGTCCTTCCCACCACCCTGGGTGTTGGCCTCCGAGGCGATCATCATGTCGGTGAGCACCTGGGCGTTGGCGGCCGACAACGCGGGATCGCCCGTGAGCTCCTCGGGGGAGAACTCCTCGACCGTCGACAGGTCGGCCGCGAGCAGCTCCTTGACGAGCCGGGGTCGCATGGCCACGCCGTCGTTGGCGACGGTGGCGGCGAGCAGGGCGTCCTGCAGCGGCGTCAGCCGCACGTCACGCTGCCCGATCCCGCTCTGGTAGAGGGCCGCTGAGCTCTCCAGAGGGCCGAGGTCGGACCGCACGACACTCATCGGGATGGTCAGGTCGTTCATGCCGATGCCGAAGTTGGCCGCCGTCTCCCACAGCTTGTCCGCCCCGAGTTCGTCGGCGAGGACGGAGAACGCGGTGTTGCACGAGTACGCCAACGCGTCCTTGAGCGTGTTGCCCGGACAGGTGGCGCCGTTGAAGTTCTCCAACGTGGTTTTGGTGTTCGGCAGCGTGACCCGGGCCTTGGGAGTAATCCGGGTGTCGGCGGTGGCCCCGTTCTCCAGTGCCGCCGCCGTCGTCACGATCTTGAACGTGGACCCCGGGGGATACGTCTCCCTGATGGCCCGGTTCAGCATCGGGTTGGCGTCGTCCTCGGTGTAGGCCTTCCACGCCTTTTGCTGTTCGTCCGAGCTGTGGGAGGCCAGTTTGTTGGGGTCGTACGACGGCGTGGACACCATGGCCAGGATGTCGCCCGTCTTCGGGTCGAGGGCCACGACGGCGCCCCTGTAGTTCCTCTCGGCCATCATCTTGTAGGCGGTTTCCTGTACCGCCGGTTTGATGGTGAGGCGAACGTTGCCGCCTCGGGTGTCGCGCCCCGTGATCAGGTCCGAGAGTCGCCGTACCAGCAGTCGTGAGTCGGAGCCGTTGAGGAAGTCGTTGTGGACCTGTTCGAGACCGCTCGCGCCGTAGTTCACCGAGTAGTAGCCGGTCACAGGCGCGTACATCGGCCCGTTGAGGTAGGTGCGCCGGTATTTCAGTGTGTTGTCGGTGGGTTCGATGCTCGCCAGCACCTGGCCCGCGTCAGCCGAGGTGATCTTGCCGCGTTCCCGGGAGTACTCGTCGAACAACACGCGTGTGTTGCGGCCGTCGGTGCGATAGTCGTCGGCCTTGACCACCTGGATGTACGTGGTGTTCACCAGGAGCAGCGTCACCATCACGAGCATGGTGACGCCGACCTTGCGCAGCGGTGTGTTCACGGCTGTCTCCCCCCCTCCGGCGGATGCGTCGTCCCCGGTGCGCCTGGCATGCCCGGAACGTTCGGGTGACCCGGATTCATCGGATGGCCCGAGTTACCCGGATTCATCGGATGGCCCGGCTGGGCCGGGTTGGCTGGACCGGCCGGGCTGGCCGGGATGACCGGGCCGGCCATGGAGCGCTGAACCATCACCGTGTGCGCTTCCGCCAGCGGGGCCTGGGGTGCGGGCTTGGGCTTGGCGGGCTGTTGCGGCCGCCGTGCCGCGTCGGAGATCCGCAGCAGGAGCGCGATGAGTGCATAGTTCGCCAGCAGTGATGATCCACCCGCCGACAAGAACGGTGTCGTGACCCCCGTCATCGGAATCAGCTTCGTCACACCGCCGACGATCACGAAGACCTGCATGATGACAGCGAAGGACAGGCCACCGCCGAGCAGTTTGCCGAACGTGTCCCTGACGGCGAGGGCGCTGCGCATGCCTCGCATGGAAAGCAGCAGGTAGACGATCAGGATCGCGGACAGGCCCACCAGCCCGAGTTCTTCACCGAGCGCGGCGCTGATGAAGTCGGTGTGCGATTCGGGCACGGTGTCGGGCCTGCCGAGTCCGAGCCCCGTGCCCAGCATGCCGCCGGTCCCGAGTCCGAAAAGACCCTGCGCGATCTGGTAACCACCGCCGAGGTCGTAGTAGGTCTCCAGCGGGTCGAACCAGTTCGCCACTCGCTGCTGCACGTGGGTGAACAGTGAGTACGCGATGATGCCGCCCACCGAGAACATGCTCAGCCCGAGCACCACCCAGATGACCCGCTCGGTGGCGACGTACAGCATCATGAGCACGATGCCGAAGAAGAGCAGCGCCGTTCCCAGGTCCTTCTCGAACACGAGGATGCCGAGACAGGCCAAAGCGGCGATGATGATCGGCCCCAGGTCGCGGGCCCTCGGCAGTTCCACCCCGAGCACCCGCTTGCCCGCGGTCATGAACAGATCGCGCTTCGACACCAGGAAACCGGCGAAGAAGATCATCAACAGGATCTTCGCGAACTCCCCCGGCTGAATGGAGAAACCCGGCAGCTTCAGCCACACCTTGGCGCCGTTGACCTCGGACAACGAACTCGGCAGCACGGCGGGCAACGCCAAGGCCACCAAGCCCGTCAGACCGCACGTGTAGGCGTAGCGGGTGAGCTTACGGTGATCCGCGACGAGGATCAGCACACCCAGGAAGAAGGCCAGCGCGATGACCGTGAACAGCACCTGCCGAGGCGCGTAGGCCGCTGCGTCCCCACCGTTGGCGAGAGCACGTTGGGCCTCGGCCAGGTCGATTCTGTGAATCATCACAAGACCCAGCCCGTTGAGCAACGCCACACACGGCAGGATCAGCGGATCCGCATACGGTGCCCACCGTCGGACGGCCAGGTGTGCGACACCGAAGATCGCGAGGTAGGCCAGCCCGTACCAGACCACCGACCACGACAGCTCCTGCTCCTGGTTGGCCTGCACCAGGACGAACGCCAACGTCACGATGAGAGCGGAGAACGCGAGCAAGGCGAGTTCGGTGCCCCGCCGCTTCGGCAACTCACGTGGCGGATTCGTTGTGTACTGAGCTGCCGCACCAGGGTTAGCTGCGGGCTGAGCCATCAGTTACCGCCCGAGCTGGGCGCCGGGCGGCAGTCCACACCCGGTCGCTGTCCGCCCTCGTTCCGCCCCGCCGCCGTCGTGTTGGTCGGTTCGTTCGGCGCACCGGGGGTCGCTCCCTCGGCCGCGTCCTGTGTTTCGCCGCCCTGCTCGATTCCCCCGAGACCACCGCCTTGCGCCTGGTCGGATTCGTCGTCGCAGATTTCCAGCATGTTGTTGTGGCGAAGCGTGTTGATGTACTCGCGTGATTCGACGAGACCGTCCCGCTTGACACCGTTGCTCACAGCCGCACGCGCGTCCTGCTGAAGATCCTCGAGCATCAGCGGATCGCACAGGGACGCCTCGGGTGGGCAGGATCCTTCGGCCTTCTGCTGCAGTTTGAACCCGAGGATGCTGCCGGGAACACCTTGGTAGACCACGACCTCGGAGGTCTCCTCGTCGACCCCGACGTAGTACTGCCGCAGTACGAAGTACCGGGTGGCGAAGGCCGCCGCGGCCAACAGCACGAGGGCGAGCCCGAAAGCCAGCAGCAGACGGAGCCGCTTACGTCGTTTGGCCTTGGGGTCGGGTTGTGTCTCCAGCTGCTCGGTTTGTTGCGGGACCGGCGGTGGAGGGGGCGGCGCGGTGAGCGCGCGCGCCCGTGCGGCGGGGGAGTCGACCGGCGGTCCCTCGTCGGTCCCGTCACCGGCGGCGCCGCCGACGATGGGGGCGTCCTCGCCGAAGTCCACGTCGACGACGTCGGCCACGATCACCGTGACGTTGTCGGTGCCACCGCCCTTGAGCGCCAACTCGATCATCCGGTCGGCGCATTCCTGTGGGTCCGGGATACGCAGGGCCTCGGCGAGCGTCTCGTCGCTCACCATGCCCGACAATCCGTCGGAGCACAGCAGGTATCGGTCGCCCGCGCGAGCCTCCCGCACCGTGACGCTCGGCTCGACCTCGTGGCCGGTGAGTGCCTTCAGCAGCAGGGATCGCTGCGGGTGCGTCGCGGCCTCCTCCTCGGTGATACGTCCCTGCTCCAACAGCTCGTTGACGAAGCTGTCGTCCCGGGTGATCTGGGAGAACTGCCCGTTGCGCAGCAAGTAGGCACGGGAGTCGCCTACGTGTACGAGGCCGAGCCGGGAACCGGAGAACAACACCGCGGTCAGGGTGGTCCCCATCCCGTCGAGTTCGGGGTCACCCGCGACGAGTTCGGAGATCGCCTGGTTCCCTTGGTTCACGGCTTCGCGCAGTTGGGTAACCAGATCGTCGCCGGGCTCGTCATCGTCGAGATGTGCCAGCGAGGCGATGACAACTTTGCTGGCGACCTCACCGGCGGCATGTCCGCCCATGCCGTCGGCGAGCGCGAGTAGACGAGGGCCGGCATACACCGAGTCCTGGTTGTTCGACCGAACCAGGCCTCGATCACTGCGGGCCGCGTAGCGTAGGACGAGAGTCATGGGCGAAGCTCGATCACCGTCTTGCCTATCCGGATGGGGACGCCGAGTGGAACTTTCATGGGTGCAGTGACCTTAGCCCGGTCCAGGTAGGTGCCGTTGGTCGAGCCCAGATCTTCCACAAACCACTCGTCGCCTCGCAACGACAGGCGGGCATGCCGTGTCGAGGCGTAGTCATCGTCGAGCACCAGAGTCGAGTCGTCGGCCCGCCCGATGAGGATCGGCCTGCCGTCCAGGGCGATCCGGGTGCCGGCGAGCGCTCCGTGGGTCACCACGAGTTGACGGGGCAGTTTGTTCCTGCCCCGTAACGGTTTCCTCTCCTTGTCACCACGGCGGAGGCTGGGCAGGTTCACCCTCAGCCCCGACGCCGCGTAAAGGTCCGAGCGCACCACGCGCAGCGCGGCGAACACGAACAACCAGAGCAGGACGAGGAATCCCACTCTGGTGAGTTGTACGACCAGCTCTGGCACCTGTTGCGTCAGCTCCCGCCTTCTCGCGTCCAACCTGCGCTGCCCGCCGCCACCCGGCTGTCGTCGGTCCCACAGGTCCCTCGCACGGCCGCCATTATGCGGGACACGCGTGGGGTCACCGTGTAGGACGCCGAAGAACGGCCGATCAGCCCTGGGTGCGGAACACCAACGAAGAGTGGCCGACCCTGATGACGTCGCCGTCGGCGAGCTGCCAGGTCTGCACCGGGGTGCCGTTCACCGTGGTGCCGTTGGTGGAACCGATGTCCGCCAACGTCGCGCTCTGGCCGTCCCAGGTGATCTCGAGGTGACGACGAGAGACACCGGTGTCGGGAAGCCGGAAGTCGGCATCCTGGCCTCGGCCGATCACGTTGCCGCCCTGCTTGAGCGAGTAGGTCCGGTTCGAACCGTCGTCGAGCTGCAGGATGGCTGTGAGCTGACGGTTCCCGGCCGGAGGCATGCCGCCACCCGGGTAGCCGCCCTGCTGCTGAGCGTACGGGTCGCCACCACCGGGAGGGGGCGGCGGAGTCTGGGCGGGGTAACCACCGGGAGGGCTCGGCGGAGCCGCATAACCCTGGTCATAGCCGGGCTGGCCGTAACCCTGGTCGTAACCAGGCTGCCCATAGCCCTGGTCGTAGCCACCGGGCTGCCCATAGCCCTGGTCGTAGCCACCGGGCTGCCCGTAACCCTGGTCGTAACCAGGCTGCCCATAGCCCTGGTCATAGCCACCGGGCTGCCCGTAACCCTGGTCGTAGCCACCGGGCTGCCCATAGCCCTGGTCATAGCCGCCGGGCTGGCCGTAGCCCTGGTCATAGCCGCCGGGCTGGCCGTAGCCCTGGTCGTAACCGGGCTGTCCCTGTCCGTAGCCGTACTGGCCCTGCTGGCCGTACGGGTCACCCTGGTCGTATTGGCCGTAGCCGCCGGGCTGGCTCATTGGTCGGTCTCCTGCGTCGCTCTTTGATGCCGACCGTGCGAAAGTCCCGGCGTCGCTTGCCTTGACGTCCGGGTCGACGGTCGAGCGGGTTTTGAACTTTCCAGTATGCAGCGCCTCGTCGCGCTCTAGCGAAACTACGACGTCACCATAGGTGTCCCAACCGTGCTCAGCGAGATGCTCCGAGACTGCTTCGGCGAGCATGCGGGTAACCCGCGGCCCGTCCGCCGCCATCCGGTCATAATCCTCGGCTCCCAGCGACACAATGTAGTGGTTGGGTGCGAGCTTGCGCCCGCCTGCGAGGTCCCGGACGTTGTCCTCACACTCTCGCTCCAGTTCCAACGCCACTTCTTGCGTGACGACGTTGCCACCGAATATTCGTGCGAAGGCACTACCCACGAGGTTTTCGAGGCGCCGATCGAAGCGTTGTACGCGTCCCATCGGGAGCACCTCCTTCCATGTGTGCCTTCGAGAGCGATCGTATCGGGTTTTGGCGGTGTAACACGGGCCCCCGGGAAACCCGTTCGGCCGTGCTTGCTATAGTGTTGTCACTGTCAAAAGTTGCTCGGGCGAGTGGCGGAATGGCAGACGCGCACGGTTCAGGTCCGTGTGTCCGTGAGGACGTGAGGGTTCAACTCCCTCCTCGCCCACTTTACGACGAACCGCCACCGGGGATGTTTCCCGGTGGCGGTTTTTTCGTGTGTGCGCCCAAACTCCCCTGTTCAAAGCCTTCAAGGACCCTCAGGGGCGGAAGAGGTGGCGGCCGCGGGTCGACCTGTGGTTCCCGGGAGGAGGTCCGGTACGGCCTCGATGCCTTCTTCAGCTCCGCGACCAGGAAGGAAGGTGCGGAAGGGGCTGTCCCGGCTCGCTGACGCCGCGAGGGGTGGCGAGCAGAACCCGGGATGTGCCGAGGGGGGTATCGGACGTACTCGGCCCGAGGTCACTGTCGATGTCGGGTCGCCGTGGTTCGAACCCGCTCCCGCCGTGGTCCGGTTCCTCGGGCTGATCCCCCTCGTCGACGACCCCGAGCCCGCGGGCGGATGAGCTCACCCGCATCGCCGTCAGCGCTGTCAGTGCCGTCATTGTCGCCGTTGTCGTCATTGCCCGAATCATCGAGGGCGCGAACGAATTCGGGCGCGAGTCGAGAATTGTGGCGGACGACACGTTCACGGTGTTGTCGGATCGGTGCCCGTGTTCGCCCGGAAACGGCGCTTTTGTCGCCTTTGTTGCCTTTGCCGTCTTCGGTGTTCGCGGCGCCTCCGCAGCCTTCGGGAGCCTTGCCGTCCTCGGCGCGTCACGGTGCTGTGGTTCTGTGGCCGACGGTCCTGTGGTCGGTCGGGTCGGCTCGTCGGTGTCGGCGGGGACCGCGGAGGGTGAGTGTGGGCTTGCTCCGGGAAGCCCGTGGGGGCCGTGCCCGTGGTTCGTCGTGATGTCGACCCTGAAGTCGGATGCGCGGATGAAGTCGGATGCGCGGGAGTTCTTCTCGGCGTCGAAAAGGGTGGGATCGTGAAGGGTGGCGAGGTGGATGTCGAGAAGAGCGCGGTGCGGAACGCGCACTCTCCACTCGTGCGTCGCGGAGGTCTTCACCATTTCCGCCACCTTTTCACCGCCGTTCACGACTTCCACCGTCCTGCATTGCCGGCCGAGTGCCCGCCCGGGCATTCGGCGATGCATAAGCGTTATCCACGTTCGGCGAACTTCGCTTTCGAATTACCTGACGTCCAACGGGGCCATGTGGTTGCGTGTGCGGTGGGACACATCTGCCATCGCTCGATCCTTACCGGTGGGAAACCATGCCGGACCAGTGTGGACAGGCGATGGGTAACGATAAGGAATCATGTCGACCCGTGTGGTGTAACGGGATTGAGCAACTCAGCGATTTGCTGAGAGGTCTGAACCGTCGATGGGTCTGAACCGGCTGTTGCGCTCGTTGAATCGATGACCGCGTTCTTCGTCCGGTTCGTGCAGTGGCCTCACCGGGAATTGACGCCATGTGTATGCTCCGCATCGCTGGGTGTCTGAATCCTCACCTGTCGGGGTTTTCCCTTCCGCACTGTGCTCTTAGGAGACTCATGAACAGCAGAAAAACGTTCGCCAGAGTTGGCGCGCTCGTCGCCGGAACCGCTGCCGCGCTTTCCCTCGGATCGACTCCTGTTTCAGCGGACAGCGCGAAGGCTCGTATCGACGGATCAACGAACGGCTACGTCGTCAATCTCGATTCCGAGAGTCAGACCACCACGCTGTTCAACCTGAGTCTCGAGGGTGGCAACTCGCTGCGTGCGTACTGCGTGGAGATCAGTGTCCGGGTCGACCCGTCCCGGCCGCTGTACGAGAGCCCGTGGGACGAATTCCCGAACCCGGACTCGCCGTTCCACGGCAACCGTGACCACATCAACTGGGTGCTGCACCACGGCTACCCCGCACAGAGTCTCTCCGATTTGGAGCAGACCCTGACCGAACAGGGTGTTGAGCTCCACAATGGACTGAGCCAGCGGGAGGCCATCACTGCCACCCAGGCGGCCGTGTGGCACTACAGCGACGGCAAGAACATCGACCGACAGGACCCGGTGCGTGCCGGCCAGGACGTGGACGCCGATGTGCTCGCGCTCTACGACTACCTCACCGGTGAGTCCAATGTGGGCATGGCGGAGCCGAACGCCGCCCTGGAGCTCGACCCCAACTCGGCCACGGGGGTCGCGGGTGAGCGGATCGGACCGTTCACCGTGAGCACCACCGGCGAGATCACCGAGCTCATCAGTGAGCTCCCCGAAGGGGTCACCGTCACCGACGCCGAAGGCAACGAGTTGACCGCCGAGGACATCGGCGACGGCACCGAGCTCTACATCGACGTGCCCGCCGAAGCCGCGGAGGGTGCGGGTGAGTTCTCGCTGACCGCGACCGCCCACCTGGCCATCGGCAGGCTGTTCGTCGCCGAGGACTACGACCGCAAGCCGGCCCAGTCGCTGATCGTGGCCTCGTCCGACGACACCACCATGAAGGCCAAGGCCAGTGCGGAGTGGAAGGCCGCGCCGAAGACCACGCCGCCGGAGGAGACCACCGAGGTCCCCACTCCGACGCCGACTTCGCAGCAGCCCCCGGTGGAGACCCCGCAGCCGTCGGAGACCCCGCAGACCGAGACGGAGGACCTCGCCCAGACCGGTGTCTCGGCCATGACACCGCTGTTGATCGGTCTCGGCCTGGTGGCCGCCGGTACGGCGGCGATCCTGCTGCAGCGCCGTAGGAAGAACGCCTAGACCGACAGCCCAGCGGTCCTGACTCGATGAAGGCCGCCTTCACCGTCACATGACGTGGTGAAGGCGGCCTTTTCGCACTCGTCGAGTTCGTGGGCGTCCGGACCGGGCCGTGCGATATTCAACGACCTGACGTCGGCCGAGAACGTCGACCTCGCTAGTGTTCAAGTCGTTGTCTTCACCGCGCGAACACGGTCGGGGGGCCGATGGAGTTCCGCATCCTGGGCCCGTTACAGGTCGTGGATGGCGACCGGGAGGTCGTTGTGCCCGCGGGCAGGCTTCGCGTGTTGTTGGCGGCTCTGGTGTGCAATGCCAACCGCGTGGTGTCCGTTTCGGAATTGATCTCATACCTGTGGGACGACCCGAGCGCGAGCGCACGGAACACCGTGCGTTCCTACGTGCGCAGGTTGCGGGCCCGCCTTCGGGAAATCGATTCCCAGCGCGTGTTCATCCGACAACGGACACCCGGCTACGTTCTCGACGTCGACGACACTGAGGTGGATCTGCTGCGATTCCGGTCGATCGTGTCGGAGGCGTACGGAACCGCTGATCCCCGGAAAGCCGCGGAACTGTTTCGGTCGGCATTGAAGCTGTGGCGGGGAAAGCCGCTGGCCGACATCGAGTCGGAAGCGCTCCGGCGTGACGTCGCCGCACCGTTGAGCGAGGAACACACCAGGACGGTCGAGGCGAGGATCGACCGGGAACTGGCGTCCGGGGCGCACACCGAGTTGGTGAGTGAGCTCACCGCGTTGGTCGAGCGGCATCCGCTCCGGGAGCGGTTCTGGGGGCAGCTGATGTCGGCCCTGGCACACGGTGGTCGTCAAGCCGATGCGCTCGCGGCTTACCAGCGGTTGCGCACGACGCTGGCGGAGGAGCTGGGCATCGAGCCCGGTCCGGAGCTCAGACGCATCCACGAGATGGTTCTGAACGGAAAGATCCCCGATCCGCGACGGGACCACGAGGAGGACGGTGCCCCACCCGGGCCGGTCGGCGGTGGGACCCTCGGGGGGATCCCCGCCGCGCCGCCGTCGCCGCGGCAACTCATCGCCGACACCACGTCGTTCGTCGGACGGGAACGACTGATCGACGACCTGACCCGGTGGTTGGCGAATCCGTCGGCTCGACGACTGCTCGTCGTGAGCGGACAGCCGGGCGTGGGTAAGACGGCTCTCGCCGTGCGGCTTGCGCACCGCGTCGCCGAACACTTCCCCGACGGGCAGTTGTTCGTCGACCTGCACGGTTTCTCCTCCACCCCGGCGATCGCCCCCGCCGATGTGCTGCTCCGATTCCTTCGTGCGCTGGGGCATCCGGCGGAGCTGATCCCCGAGGACCTGGACGAACGCACGGCCCTGTTGCGGTCCGTGCTCGCCGAAAGGCGGGTGTTGCTCGTCCTGGACAACGCCGCGACCGCCGACCAGGTTCGGCCGTTGTTGCCGGGCACGACCGAGTGCGCGGTGATCGTCACCAGTCGGAACGTCCTGTCGGGTCTTGTCGCCGTGGACGGGGCCCGTGGGGTGCGCGTGGGAGCACTGACCACGGACGAGTCGACCTCACTGCTGTCCACCCTCCTGGAGGGGCGTGGTGACGTACGTGACGAGGACCTGCGGCGATTGGCCGACGCGTGCGGTGGCATCCCCCTGGCGTTGCGGATCGCGGCCGCACACCTCGTGACCCGGAACGAGGTGACGGTGTCCGATCTCCTCGAGGACCTGTCCCGGTACCGCCTGGACGTGCTCACGGTCCCGCACGACGGCCACGCCTGCGTGCGCACGGCGATCGACGTGTCCTACGCGGCGTTGTCCGAGCCGGTCGCCCGGTTGCTGTTGTCGCTCAGCCTGCTGCCCACACCCGAGTTCTCCGTTCCGGTCGCGGCGGCGGTGGGGGACTGCGATCTCCCCGAGGCGATGCGGCTCGTGGCGGCGTTGGCGGAGGCCAATCTGGTCGAGGAGAGGGGCGCGGGTCGTCACCGGCTCCACGACCTGGTGTGGGTCTACCTCGCCCACCGGGCCGGACCGGAGCTGTCGGCGGAGGAGCGGTTCGCCGCGGCCCGGCGGATGGCGGACTTCTACCTGCACACCGTCATCAGCGCGGGATGGTTCGTCCGGAGGGAACCGTTGCCGATCGAGTTACCGACCCGGCCGGACACGATACGGACGGTCCCGTTCGACAACCTCCAGCAGGCGGTGGCCTGGTACGAGGCCGAGCGAGCGAACCTCGTCGCCGTGATCCGGGAGTGCGAACGACGGGGCTGGCACCGGCACGCCTACGTGCTGCCCATCGTCCTGTGCTCCTTCTACCTGTTGCGCAAGCATTGGTCTGATTGGGAGGAGACCCACACGGTGGCGTTGCGGGCGGCGCGCCGCGGCAACGACCGTCGGGCCGAATCGGCGGTGCTGCACCGACTGGGCGCGTTGCTCGACAACCAGGGACGGTCCCGGAAGGCGTTGGACACGTACCGGGCCGCTATCGACATCGCCAGGGAATTGGACGATCCACGGTTGGAGGCGGCGGCGTTGACGGGTGCCGGGGCGGCTTACTTCTCCGTCGGCCGGTTCTTCGACGCCCACAGCTGCTATCAGCGTGCCGTGGAACTGCACCTCAAGGCGGGGAACCCGTACGGGCAGGTGGGCCCGCTTGTCAACGTCACGAGACTGCACGTGGCTCGTCGGGACTTCGCCGCGGCCTTCGCGAGTGCTCGGGAAGCGATCAAGACGGCCATGGCGTACGGCTCGGTGAACCATCCCGGCATCGCCTGGTTGAACCTCGGCGAGGCCTACCTCGAGGCCGGCTATGTGGACGAGGCCGTCGAGGCGATCGAACAAGCCGGCCGCGTGGCCACGATGAGCAGTGATCGCGACACCAAGGCTCGGAGTCTGAACCTCCTCGCCGCGGCCGAGGAGCGGCGGGGAGACATGCTCGCCGCGCGCCGGTTCCGGCAGCGGGCGACGTTGTACGCTGCGGAGATCGGTTGACGACGCGGATTCGGTCGGGCTGACACGCGACTGTCACGTTTTTGTCCGCCCCGTACGGCAGGATGGCCGTCAGCACGCCGTGGCGTGTGCCCCGGGTCTTGTGAAGGGGAGGTTCGTAGGACCCGCCACAGGGGCTGAAGGGGGCGCAGCCACCGGTACGTCGTACTCCCGTGTTCGGTCGAACGGCGTACCGGTGGTTTCGCGACGGGCCGGATCAGCCGCCGGCCAGCTCGGCCAGCGCGGTGTACGAGTCGAGCATGTCTGCCCGGTCGTAGGTGCTCATCGTGATCAGCAATTCGTCGGCCGCCGTACGTTCCACGAGCGCGACCAGTTCGTCGTGCACCGATGCGGGGGTGCCGTGGATCTGGTTCCGCAGCACGTCGGCGAGCAGGGCCGCCTCGCGTTCGGTCGGTGTGGGGATGTCGGCGGGCGGCAGCAACGGTGGGAACACGCCGCGAGTGCGGGAGTGCACCAGTGACCACGCCTCCGGCAGCAGCAACTCCCGAGCCCGCCGGGGCGTGTCGGCGACCGCCACGGCCGTCGCGACGATCACGTACGGTCGCGGCCACAGCGAGGACGGTCGGAACGTGGCGCGATAGCGGGCGATGTGTTCGCTCATCTTGTCGACTCCCGACACCGGGGCGATGACGAGTGCCAGGCCCGTGTCGGCGGCGACGTCCGCCCCGGAGCCCGTGGCGAGGACGAACGCCGGGACGCGCAGTCCCTCGGCCGGGATACCGCGCACTCCGCGATGGACCGGGGAACCGGCGAAGTAGCCGAGGAGCTCCCGGATCTGCTCGTCGAAGTGGGAGGCGTGTTCCTTGCCTCTACCGAGGGCCGCCCTGACCCCGCCGGTGAAGCCCACCGAACGGCCCAACCCCATGTCGATACGGCCGGGGTGGAGTGCTTCCAGCGTGCCGAATTGCTCGGCGACCACGAGCGGTTGGTGATTCGGCAGCATGACCCCACCGGTGCCGACACGGATGCAGGATGTGTTCGCGGCGACCGCCGCGGCCAGCACCGTGGGGGCGGATCCCGCCACACCGGGGACGCTGTGGTGCTCCGCGACCCAGAACCGGTGGTAACCCAGCGCCTCCATCCGACGGGCGAATCGCACGGTGTCGCGTACGGCGTCCGCCGGTGCCTGTCCCCGCCGGATGCTCGACCGGTCCAGGACCGACAGCGGCACGGACAGGCTTCGGGTGCTCATGCCAGGTGCAACGCGTGGTGGCCCGGGGCATTCCGCCGCTAGTGCAGCCGTTCGATGGCCTCAGCCAGTCCGAGGACGCGGCGAGCCTGTTCCACGTGGAGGTTCTCCACCATGCGGCCGTCCACGGTGACCACACCCCGGCCTTCGGCCATCGCCTGTTCGAAGGCGTCGATGACCCGTCGGGCGTGGTCGATCTCGGCCTCGGACGGCGCGAACACGCGGTTGCACGGTTCGAGCTGGTTCGGGTGGATCACCGTCTTGCCGTCGAAGCCGAACTGCCGGGCCTGCACGCATTCGGTCTCGAAGCCTTCGGCGTCGCGCACGTCGTTGTAGACGCCGTCGAGGATCGACTTACCGGCCGCGCGGGCGGCCAGCAGACACAGGGACAGGCTCGTCAGCAGCGGCGCCCGACCCGGGACGAACTCCGCGTGCAACTCCTTGGCGAGGTCGTTGGTACCCAGCACGAGCACGGTGAGCCGCGTGGAGGCGTTGGCGATCTCCTCCGCGCGCAACACGGCCGCCGGGGTCTCGATCATGGCCCAGATGGCCGTGTGTTGCGGCGCGCCCGCCGCGGTGAGGGCGTCCTCCACGGCGTGCACGTCGGTGGCCGAGGACACTTTCGGTATCACGACCGCGTGCGGTCCCGCCTGTGCCACGGCGCGTAGGTCGTCGTCGTGCCATTCGGTGCCGATGCCGTTGACGCGGACGGCGACCTCTCGTTCGCCGTAGGCCCCCGAGGAGACGGCTGCGCACACCCGTTGCCGAGCCGTCACTTTCGCGTCGGGTGCGACGGCGTCCTCCAGGTCGAGCACCAGTGCGTCGGCGGGCAGTCCCTTCGCCTTCTCCAGGGCACGTTCGTTCGCACCGGGCAGGTAGAGGACGGAGCGGCGTGGTCGCACGCAAGCCTCCTTAGCAGGCATGTGGTCGTTTTTCGGGCTGCCGTCGCCGACACCGTAGTGGGTACGCGGGCAGTGGCGCTGCGGCGCCGGTCACCGGTAGCGAAACTCAACCGCGGGGATGACCGCTCAGCCCCCCGTCACCCATACGGCCGCACCGTCCGACCGAAGTCGCCGAACCGTCCACCGACCGATCACCGACCGTTCGGCGCCGCCGATCGCAGGCGTGCTCCCGGGACGCAGACGTCGCTCTTTCACGCTGGTACTCAGGTCACGTGCCGTTTTTCGCAGGGCACCCCATCGGCAGGCGAGAAGGACTCAATAGGGAGGCGGACTTCGTGGCGGTACCACCTGGACAGACCGCGACAACGAGCGGATCGAGCGGCGTCCGGTCGATTCCGGGGCGGACCGCGCCCAGGCTCGAGCTTCCCTCCCATCCCGCTGATCTCGCCGAGCGCGCGGTCCCGCTGCTGGGGTGGCAGGGCACGGTGCTCCCGCAGCTGACGTTGTTCGGCCGGCGGGTCTTCGTGGTGGCGAGGCTGCGGCCGGACGCCCACGCCGAGCGCATCGCCATGGGACTGCGGCCGGTGACGGACAGGACCACCGTGGCCACGTGGTTGTGGCCGGAGTTGGAAAGGAGCGCCCCGCCTCCCGCCGTGCACATCGCCGGTGTGCTCGCCGTGGCTCGGCACTGGCGGACGGGGATGGCCGCCACCGTGCCGTTCGCCCGCTACGGGGAGGCGGCGCTGGTGTTGCCCACGGCGGCCGCCATGAGCCACGACTACGTGGACAACTTCCTGCCGCGGGCGAGGATGTACGGCCTCGGGGTGGTGACCGCCGACGAGGTCGCGAACCTCGATCTCGACCTGGCGTGCGGGGACGACCGTCTCACCCTCGGCGAGGACGCGGTGTGGCGCTGGGTGCACGAGGTCGCCTACGAACAGTTGCTCGCCTGCGAGGCGGCGGGCTTCGCTGCCCAGGGCATGCGGAACGACTAACCTCGGCTCCATGCGAGTCGTCATCGCCGGAGGACACGGCAAGATCGCGTTGCGGTTGGAGCGGCTTCTCGTCTCCAACGGTGACACGGCCGTGGGCATCATCCGCAAGCCGGAACAGGCCGAGAAGCTGCGGGAAATCGGTGCCGAACCCGTCGTGCTCGATCTGGAACAGGCGAGCGTCGACGAGGTCGCCGACGTGTTGTCCGGAGCCGACGCGGCCGTTTTCTCGGCGGGCGCGGGGCCCGGCAGCGGCGTGGCACGTAAGGACACCGTCGACAGGGCGGCGGCCGTGTTGTTCGCCGAAGCCGCCGAGCGCGCGGGCGTGCGGCGATTCGTGCAGGTCAGCGCGATGGGTGCGGGTGATCCGATCGACGCGGACGTCGAGGCGCGGGTCGGTGAGGTGTTCGCCGCGTATCTTCGTGCGAAAGCCGCCGCGGAAGAGGATCTGCGCGGTCGTGATCTGGATTGGACCATCCTGCGGCCGGGTCGGCTCACCGATGAACCCGGGACGGGGCTGGTGCGCCTGGCCGACGACGTGCCGCGCGCCGATGTGCCGCGGGACGACGTGGCGGAGGTGTTGCGGCGGTTGGTGGCCGACACCACCACGTACGGGCGAACCCTGGAATTGGTGTCCGGGGACACGCCGATCGCGGAGGCCATCGAGCGTCTTTAGCCGCTCGTTTCGTCAGGATCGAAAAGTGGGTCCGACGAGGCCCGCACTGTCGTTTTGTTCGGATGGTTTTCCGAGGATGCGGTCGAGGTGGGCGTTCGAGAACACGCCGCCGGGGTCCAGTGCGGCCCGCATCCGTCGGAAGTCGTCGAACCGCGGGTACAGGTGGCGCAGTTCGTCCGCGTCGAGCGGGTGCATCTTGCCCCAGTGCGGACGTCCGCCCACCGACGCGGCGATGCGGGCGAACTCGGTGAAGTACTCCTCGTACGGCATGCCGACGTACTGGTGCACGGCCACGTAGGCGGTGTCCCGGCCGTAGGCCGTGGACAACCAGATGTCGTCGGCGGCGGCCACCCGTACCTCGACGGGGAACGCCACCGGATGGCGCAGTCGGGGTACGAGCGCGCGGAGTTCGGCGAGGACGTCGAGGACCGATTCGCGTGGCACCGCGTACTCCGTCTCCACGAACCTGACCAGGCGTTGGGTGGTGAACACGCGGTAGGAGGCGTCGCTGTAGCGACGGGTGGACAACGCCGACGACGCCAACGCGCCGAGTGTCGGGGCGAGCCGGGGCACGGCCCTGCTCAGGCGACACAGGCCGCCGAAAGCCGCGTTCTCCATGAGGGTGTAGTCGAGGAATCGGCGCACGGGGGACAGGGGGCGTGCCGGAGTGCCGACGGGGAGTCGGGTGTTGCGTTTGACCAGTGCGTTGCGACCGTAGGGGAACCAGTAGAACTCGAAATGGTCGGTGCTGTCGGCCAGCGCGTGGAAATCGGTGAGTACGCGGTCGAGCGGTTGCGGGCTTTCGTGTGCCTCCAGGAGGAATGCGGGTTCGCAGCGTAGGGTGACGGTGCTGATGACCCCGAGCGCGCCGAGTCCGACCCTGGCGGCGTCGAACAGCTCCGGACGTTCGGTGGGTGAACAGGTGAGGACGGACCCGTCGGCTGTGACCAGCTCCAGGGCCTCCACCTGGGTGGCGAGTCCTCCGAATCGGGCACCGGTGCCGTGCGTCCCCGTGGAGATCGCACCGGCGATGGTCTGCGCGTCGATGTCACCGAGGTTGGTCAGTGCCAGGTCGAGCGCGGCCAGAAGTGTGTTGAGCTCGCGCAGCGTCGTGCCCGAACGTACGGTGACCAGCCCGTTCCCGGCGTCGGCCGAGACGATACCGGTGAACGCGCTCAGGTCGATGACGTCGGTGTCGTCGTCAGCGGCGGCGATGGGGCTGAACGAGTGCCCGCTTCCCAGCGGACGTATGCGTCCACCGCGTTCGGCCGTCTCGGCGACGATCGCGCACAGCTCGGCCGTGTCCGTCGGACGGTGGACTCGACGTGGTCGTGCCGAGGCGGTGCCCGCCCAGTTCGTCCACTGGCTCACCCGGGCCTCCCTTGGGTCGACGCCGTAGGCGGAATAGATGAATAGAATTCGAGTTTACGGTGTCGTACCGTTCTGGTGTGAGCTCCGCCGCTTCGTACGATCTGGCCACACAAGATCTCGATCCGCCGTTGGCGATCGTCGATCTCGATGCCTTCGACGCCAACGCCGGTGATCTCGTGCGCCGCGCGGCCGGGAAGCCCATCCGGGTCGCGAGCAAGTCGGTGCGGTGTCGCGCGCTGCTGGAACGGGTGCTCGCGCGGCCGGGCTTCGCCGGGCTGTTGTGCTACACCCTCGCCGAGGCGCTGTGGTTGTTCGAACAGGGCACGAGTGACGATCTCGTGGTGGCGTATCCCACCGTGGACAGGGCGGCGTTGCGCGTGCTCGCCGAGGACGACGCGGCCCGGCAGGCGATCACGCTCATGGTCGACTCCACGGAACAACTCGATTTCATCGACGCGACACTCGGTTCCGCCCATCCACGGATTCGGGTCTGTTTGGAGTTCGACGCCTCGTGGCGGCCGATCCCCGGTGTCCACATCGGTGCTCGTCGTTCCCCGGTGTTCACTCCCCGACAGGCGGTGAAGCTGGCCACGGCGATCGAACGTCGTCGGGGGTTCCGACTCGTCGGGGTGATGGGTTACGAAGGGCAGATCGCCGGAGTGCCCGACGGTGACCCCGGCGTCGCGGGGGCCGCGGTGCGTTGGATG
>SMEK01000114.1_pt1 | contig 32312 bp, 38 predicted proteins | sample 2456371 | NCBI WGS metagenome assembly SMEK01 (sample SAMN10132590, study PRJNA489261) | soil metagenome | isolation source: day1 antibiotic-loamy sand soil ammended with composted manure from dairy... | place: USA | collected 2015-04-01
ATATCAAGCTGTTTTCAGGAAAATGTAAAAAGAGCGAATTGAGAAACACAAGGATTTCTCAATTTCGCTCTTTTTTTGGGGACTTATTGGACAGCCCCTTTTTTGTTAAAAAATGATTACATTTTTTTATAAAAATTACATATTTTTCTATAAAACATCGTGAAGTTTTTTGATGGATGAATTACAATATGGGTAGATTAAAAGTTTTAATCTTTTGTTACAATCATTGCAAGTGAAAGCATAACTGAAAATTAGGGATGGAATAGGAGGGGAAATTATGAAGAAACGATTCTTATTCTTTAGTATTCTTTTTTTATTTTTATTATTATCAGCTTGTAGTAAAAAAGATGATATCGTAAAACCGCAAGATGTATTTGATACTTATGTTAAACATTGGCAAAAAGGTGAATATGACAAACTTTATGATATGCATACTGAACAATCGAATGAGTTATATTCGAAGGAAGAATTTGTTGAAAGATTAGGAAAAATTTACCATGATTTAGAGATTACAGATTTAAAAGTTTCATTTAAAGCTCCTTCAGAAGAAATTTCAGAAGAGACGACAGAGGTAACCATTCCTTTCACCGTATCAATGAATTCAATGGCAGGTCCTATTGAATTTGATCATGAAGCAAATATGATCAAAGTAACTGATGACGAAGAGGAAAAAGAACATTGGTTAATCGAGTGGAATCACGGATTTATATTTGAAGGGATGCAACCGGATCAAAAGGTAGGCATTGAAACGGTTCCGGGTTCCCGGGGAGAAATTCTTGATCGTAATGGTAATGGTCTGGCAATAAATGGGGAAGTCATTGAAGTTGGACTTATTCCAGAACGAATTGAGGGTCAGGAAAATGAAGTGAAATCAAAACTTGCTGGTTATTTGAATTTGACAGTTGATGAAATTGAGCAAAAATTAAATGCAAGCTGGGTCCAACCTCATTATTATGTTCCAATTAAATCTGTTCCAAATACTCAAGTAGGATTAATAGAAAAAATTGAACAAATTCAAGGCGTACAAACACGAAAAGTTAGTGGTCGGGTTTATCCAATTGGAGAAGCTGCAGCCCATTTGATCGGTTATATTGGAGAAATTACAGCTGAAGAATTAGATGAAATGGAAGGGTATTCACCAGGAGATTATATTGGTAAACGTGGTCTTGAGCAAATTTTAGAAGATCGCTTACGTGCTGAAGATGGTGTGAAAATTTATTTAGAAAATCCTGATCAAACAAGAATTACTGTTGCTGAAAAACCAGTAAAAAATGGCGAAACGGTACAGTTAACTATAGATAGTAACTTCCAGCAAGAAATGTTGAAAAAATTTAACGGTAATGCAGGAACAGCAGTTGCCATCCATCCAAAAACAGGGGAGACTTTAGCGATTGTTAGCAGTCCTTCCTTTGATCCGAATACATATATGTTCATGTCCGCTAGTGAAAAGGAAGAATTAGAAAATAATCCGTTAAAACCAACTGTGAATCGCTTTGTCTTACCTCATACACCTGGTTCGGTTATGAAACTTTACACGGCAGTTATCGGATTAGAAACCGGTAAAATTAAACCAGATAAAGAAAGGAATATAACGGGCAAACAATGGCAAAAAGATGACACATGGGGAGGTTACTATGTCACACGCGTATCGGATCCGGGACGTCCTGTGAATTTAGAAGATGCCATGGTGTTATCAGATAATATATATTTTGCACAGACGGCGTTAGAGATAGGTGAAAAGGATTATATTGCTGGTCTGAAAAAGTTTGGTTTTGGTGAGAAAATTCCATATTCATATGCACTACAACCTTCGCAAATTTCCAATGAAGGTGGTTTAAGTGAGGAGATTTTATTAGCTGATACCGCCTATGGTCAAGGTGAAGTACAAACAAATATTGTACATTTAGCACTTAGTTACGGTGCTATCCTTAATAAAGGAAATCTCATTAAGCCTGTTCTATTAGCAGAAGAAGATCAATCGCAAATTTGGAAAGAAAGTGTTGTATCACCTAATCATGCCGATCTAATCGCAGATTACTTACGAAAAGTCATTACACAAGGTACAGGAAAGCCAGCTAATATGAGCGACTTGCCTCTTTCAGGTAAGACTGGAACAGCGGAAATCGCGAAAGCCAGTCAAGGCGAACAAGGAATGGAAAACAGTTTTTTTGTCGCTTATAATACGAATGAACAAGATCTATTAATCGCGATGATGATGGAAGGAACCCAGGAATTGGGCGGGACGAAAGTTGTTGTAGAAGCTGTGAAAAATTTGTTTGCGGAGTTTAAAAAGTAATAGTAGATTGAAAAATTAATTAAGGCAAGGGGGAGTTTCGCTCTACCTCTTGCCTTATATTCTCGTGCATATTAATTCACTCGTTTTACGCCTTGCCAATATTTTTCACGCAAACGAAATTTTTGGATCTTTCCTGTCGCTGTTTTTGGTAAAGCTTCAACGAATTCAACGGATTTTGGTGCTTTAAAATGAGCCATATTATCTCGACAATAGTCAATGATTTCTTTTTCAGTAACTTCTGCGCTTTCATGTAAAACAACAATGGCTTTTGGTACTTCACCCCATTTTTCATCCGGTACAGCAATGACAGCACATTCTAAAATAGCAGGATGTTTATATAGTACCCCTTCTACTTCTGTGGAAGATATATTTTCTCCACCGGAAATGATAATGTCCTTGGAACGATCGCGAATTTCAATGTATCCATCAGGATGGACAACGGCAAGGTCACCAGTATGGAACCAGCCATCAACGATTGCTTCCTTCGTTTTTTCAGGATCTTTATAATAACCTTTCATCACTACATTGCCACGGGTAACGATTTCACCAAGTTCTTTACCGTTCCATTCAACTTCTTCACCATTCGGACGAACAACTTTTGTTTCACCATTAAAAGCCATTTCGATTCCTTGTCTTGCTTTCAAGTTTGCCTGTTCATCTTCAGATAAACCTTGGTATTCTTCTTTCCATTCACAGTAAAGAATAAACGGTGTTGTTTCAGTAAGCCCGTAAACATGAATGATCTCTAAATTTAACAATTGTTGTGCTTTTTTGATGATTGCAGCAGCAGGTGGAGCTCCAGCTGTTGCCATCCGTGGTTTCGTTGTGACGTTCGTTTCTTTTACCTTTGGGTGGTTCATAATCATATTAATAACGATTGGAGCAGCACATAACAATGTGATGTTTTTTTTCTCAAATAAGTCAAGAATGACCGGTGGGTCTACTTTTCTTAAGCAAACATGGGTTGCGCCAGCAGCCGTAATCGCCCAAACGCCACCCCATCCGTTAGCATGAAACATAGGTAAAGTATGTAAATAAACATCATCATGGTGAACATGTAAATGGTATAAAAAGTCAGCTGCATTGAGATAATTATTCCTGTGTGTTAACATGACACCCTTTGGTCTTGAAGTTGTACCACTAGTATAGTTAATCGTCAATAAGTCATTTTCTTCAATTTGTATTTGAGGAAGTTCAACATGTGAAGCATGGTTAATAAAATCTTCATAATAAATAGCTTTTAAATTTGTTTCAAATCCATCGACAGCAACAACGATGATTTGTTCTACATTTAAGCGATCGACAATTTTCTCAATAGGAGGGGTGAACTCTTCATCGACAATGAGTATCTTTGCATCACTATGATTGATAATATATGCCATATCATCGGCAGAGATTCGATAGTTAAGGGGGACCATGACCGCACCAATTTGAGCGATTCCGTAAAAACATTCTAACATATAATGGGTATTGGGAAGCATAACGGCAACATGGTCCCCTTGGCGTATACCAGCTTGATACAGAGCCTTCGACAGTAAGTCTGTTCTCTCTGCAAATTGTTTGTATGTAAACTCCTTTTCCTCATCTATCACGGCAATTTTATTTGGATAATATTTGACTGCTCGCCGTTTCCAATCTAAAGGTGTTAATGGCGTTATCATTTTAGTCACTCCTTTTCCTCTATCATTTAATGGGTGGTGATTAAAATTAGTTATAATATATTTTATATTCTGAAAATTATAAAGTCAACAAAATCTAATTACATAACAAAGTAAACGCTTGGCCATGATCATCGATATCGGCAATGGTAGTCGTGTATTCTCTTCCATTAATATAGTAATCTAAATGTAGAAGTGAATCTGTAATATGATTATAAAGGTGAAAAACATCCCTTTGTTGACCTATTTTTTTTATCGTCTCTAATAAAGTTTGGCGGACTTCCTTTGACATTTGATTGGCAACAAAGGTATGAAAGATGCAAAGAGTCGAATTGGTTGGAATGTTTTTCATAATTGAAGGGAGAAGTTGTACACCATCACCTTCAATAAACTCAATCATACTTTTATGCTTTAAAAAATAATTCGAAGCTTCGATAAACTTCTTTCTTCGATCTTCATGTTCCGGCCAAATTAACGCTAACAACCAAAGACGATCCTCATCCTTTGATAAATCAACAATATTTAAGTCAATCCCGATCCGAAGTTGAACAGGAGGACTATTTTCGGATAATACTGGTTTTGATTTACCTCTTATTTTTGTACTAAGATGAACATTACTTTTTACATTTCCATATCGCTTTTCAGTCGAATAGGAATAACTGTATTGATCAAAAAGAAGCTGTAATCCTGCACTTGTGCCAATTTCAATAAGAGCAAGCGGCTGCCTTGTCATTTTATATATTTTCGAAAAACAAGGATATAGAAATGTACATCGTCTAACTTCATTAGTTTGAACATTTTTCGTTTGTAAAAGGTGAATAATCTCTTGTTTAAATTTTTGGCAAAAGTCACGGAAGTATGGAAAGGCATGTTTGTGTTCTTTAGGTTCGTCCACGATACTAGGATAAAACGTTTTCAATGGATGATCATAACCTTTATATAGGAGAAATTGTACGGCTGCAAATAGGAGATTCGGTATAGGCTGCCCCTCTTTGACATAGGTACATAAATCTAACAATAAATCATCTTTAGCTATTTTATAAGAAAAAAATTCATACATTGGTGAATAATTTTTACATTGTTCTCCAAAACGGATAAACTGATTGGCAATCACATCTTTCATTAAATCACCTCTATAATACAGGTTACGACGACAAACGGATTAGTCTCATGAGAGAAACGCTTGGTATTCAAGTTTAAAAAAGATCCAAGCAAGGTTATTTTGAGTTTTTGTAATGGTGTTCGCTTGATAAATATCTTTCAGATTATAACAACAAAGTCTCGACCAGATTGGAGTGATGGAGCATGTATATACTATGTCATAGTATTTTCCTTATATGAAATGGTAAGGGCGTTTCGATTACTAGAAATATAGCCCTGGAAATGATGCTCTTGCATACAGGTCGGTGCTTGAATCAGAATGATGCACATATTTTTTTATTTTAATAGAAACTTTCCTCACTTGTTCTTATTAAACTAAATTCATTATTTTCTTAATAAAAAGAAAAGTCAAATATAATGCGTTTGTTTTTTTAAATGATAAGTGAATTTTATCACATAAGTGTTCCAAAATATGTTTTAATATAAAGAGTAGAACATCACTAAGTATAATCAATAGTAATTAAAGGAAATTATATCTATAATAATGTTTAGATTCGTCCAGAGGAGTGAGCATATGAAAATCGAAGTAAGTGATTCAGCGATTAAATGGTTTAAAGATGAGATGGGGTTAGAAAAAGGAGACAAAGTTAAATTTTTTAGTCAAATATATGGTACGAGTCCAGTTCAACCTGGTTATGCATTAGGCTTTACGAAAGATAATTCACCTTTAGATATGGCTGTTTATACTGAAAAAGAAGGCATTCAATTTTATGTAGAAGAACGTGATTTATGGTTCTTTGATGGTCATGATCTTTTTGTCGATTACAATGAAGAACAGGATGAGCTTGTATACAATTATACGAAATCAGAATAAAATTAATCCCGCTTGTAAATTTCAAGCGGGATTTTGTATCGTATACAATTGCAAAGTTGAAAAACGGTAAAGATGTAAAAAAATTCACAGTTAAAAATGGTTAAACCAATTATAATTTTGTGTAGTTTTTAATGGAATGAGGTGGAGGACATGAAGCCAGTGATACCGAAACAACATGGTGCTTGGGCGATGCTTATAATTCCGTTTTTATTAAATGTTCTACTTGGAAATCCGAAAATTGGACATATTCCTTTATTTTTAGCATGGTTATTTCTCTATTTGTCGACGTATCCGTTCTTAATGTCGCTAAAGAAAACAAAGAAACAGAAAGAATTTATAAAATCGTTTGTTTTCTTTTTCCTTTCAGCATTACTATTTTTACTTTATCCATTGTTAGACGAACCGTGTCTCATTTATTTTGGACTTGCTATGATTCCGTTTTTCTACATCAACATGTATTTTTCTAAGCAAAAACAAGATCGAGCCTTATTGAATGATATAATTGCAGTCTTTATTTTTGGAATTGGTGGACTTGCAAGCTATTTTTATGGGACAGGTATAATCGATGAAAAAGCCGTCCTTATTTTTCTACTTATTTTCTTATATTTTCTTGGTACAATTTTTTATGTTAAAACAATGATTCGGGAAAAGAAAAATGTAAAGTATAAATATGTATCATGGGCATATCATATCGGATTGCAAGCTGTTTTCATCATCATTGGTCAATTTGGTTTTGCTCTTAGTTATTTATTTAGTACCATAAGAGCAATTATTTTATACGGTAAAAAAGTTTCGATCAAGACGATTGGAATAACTGAAATTTTGAGTTCGGTTTTCTTTACAATTATCATTATATTGGTGCTCATATAAGTCATAATGGTTGCGAATGCGATAAGTTTTCCCTATAATTTATTCGTTTTGAGAAATAATGAAAGAAAAAAGGACATCAGATCTATGTTTCGAGATAATAAGAATAATAAAAACTTTCGACCAGACGCTTATGTTATTTTATTTTGTGTACTTGTTTTGGTGGCAATTTTAACTTATATCATTCCTGCAGGATCCTTTGAAAGACAAACAAATGAACTTGGAATAACAACAATCGTTCCAGACAGTTACAAATTCGTAGAACGGCAACCAACCGACTTTTTTGACATTTTTTTAGCGATTCAAGAAGGATTCATTCGTGCCTCAGATATGATTTTCCTCGTTTTAATTATTGGAGGTACCTTTACTGTCATTGAGAAGACTGGTGCTATTGATGCATTAATCTTAAAAACAATTCAAAAAACAAAAAATCGCGAATGGTTATTATTTGCAGCAATAATTAGCATGCTATCTATATTAGGTGGAATGGGTATTATTTCCATTTCAGTTATTGCGTTTATTCCGATTGGGATAAGTTTAGCGAAGGCGATGAATTTGGATGCCCTTGTCGGTGTTGCTGTCATGTATTTAGGGGCGTACTCCGGATTTGCCATTGGATTTATGGACCCAATTCGGACTGGACTTGCACAACAAATAGCTGAGCTCCCTATTTATTCTGGTTTAGCATATCGTTTTGTTATTTTTATGATGATTGTAATCGTTACACTACTTTATATTATTTGGTATGCAAATCGTATAAAAAAAGATCCAAAGAAAAGTATATTAGCAGAGAATCGGTTCCCGAAATTAGACGTTCAAATGCAGAAAAGTATAACATTAGAATTCAACTTGCGACATCTGTTCGTACTTACCCCGTTAATATTCGGAATCGGTATTTATATTTATGGTGCACTTAGGTGGGATTGGTCGACTAATGAACTAGCAGCGATGTTTATTCTTATTGCATTATTAACCGCTATTTTTGATAAAATGGGTGCAAATGCCTTTGTTCAAACTTTTATAGATGGATGTAAAAACATTTTTTACGGAGCCGCTATTATTGGTTTAGCTCGAGGAATTGTCATTGTAATGGAAAACGGGATGATTATTGATACGATTGTTCAAGGTATTTATGCGACAATTCAATCGTTTTCCAATGTAACTGGGGCAATTGCCATGTTTATTGTCCATGGACTTTTTAATTTTGTCGTTTCTTCAGGCACAGCCCATGCGTCTATCATGATGCCAATTATGACTCCATTAGCAGATTTAATGAACATTCCAAGACAAGTTGCCGTGCAAGCTTATACAATGGGAGACGGTTTTACCAATGTGATTAATCCTCTATCTGGAACATTAATGGCGATCTTGGCGATTTCCGGCATTCCACTTACAAAATGGTTTAAATTTGCGGTACCCCTTGTACTCATTTGGTTTGCAATCGGCATGATTTTTATGGCGATGGCTGTTTGGATCAACTGGGGACCTATGTGATAAATAGTACAAAAGACGTATGTCATCATTGCTGACATACGTCTTTTTTTGAGTAAGAAAAGAATCCGGGATCTTGTACGAAAAAACTAATAATTAAAACTTTTGACAGCGACTGCAAAATAGGGTATATTATCAAAGGTCGAACATTTATTGATGTTTTTTAAAAAATCATTCGTTTTTGAGGTGGGTATCATGGAAAATGTATTTGATTATGAAGATATTCAATTAATTCCAGAAAAATGTATCGTGAAAAGTCGTAAAGAGTGTGATACATCAATCGAATTTGGTGGACGTAAATTCCGGTTACCAGTAGTCCCATCCAATATGCAAACCATAATAGATGAAAAAATTGCCATCTATCTAGCTGAAAATGATTATTTCTATATTATGCACCGTTTTAAACCTGAAACCCGTTTAGATTTTGTGAAAGAGATGCAAGAGCGTGGGTTATATGCTTCGATTTCAGTGGGCGTAAAAGAAGAAGAGTTTGATTTTATAATAGAATTAGCGGATGCAGGATTAACTCCAGAATACATTACTATTGATATTGCTCACGGACATGCGGATACTGTCATCAGTATGATCAAACATATTAAAAAATACCTTCCAAATAGTTTTGTTATTGCCGGTAATGTTGGTACACCACAAGCTGTACGTGATTTAGAACAGGCCGGTGCTGATGCAACAAAAGTTGGTATCGGCCCAGGTAAAGTATGTATTACAAAAATAAAAACAGGATTCGGTACGGGAGGCTGGCAATTAGCAGCACTTCGCTGGTGTGCGAAAGCCGCAACCAAACCTGTTATTGCGGACGGTGGAATTCGTACTCACGGTGATATTGCAAAATCCATTCGTTTCGGTGCTTCCATGGTTATGATCGGTTCTTTATTTGCTGGTCATGAAGAGTCCCCTGGCGAAACCATTGAAAAAGACGGTAAATTATATAAAGAATATTTTGGATCTGCTTCTGAATTCCAAAAAGGTGAACGAAGAAATGTGGAAGGTAAAAAAATGTGGGTTGAATATAAAGGTCCATTACAAAATACGTTAACTGAAATGGAAGAAGATTTACAGTCTTCTATTTCCTATGCCGGCGGCAACAAATTAAGTGCTTTACGTAATGTCGACTATGTTATTGTTAAAAACTCTATTTTTAATGGGGATCGTGTTTATTAATTGGATAGATTAGCAGATTAACGCAAAGGTGAGAAACCTTTGCGTTTTTTTACTTTATGGTTACCCGATGACAAACTATACTTTTTTAAGAAAAAATATTCCTCTAAAGGGGTCAATCCTTGTAAACGAATCCACAACCTGTTTTTTATGAATGTTTGAATAAACTTGCAGGTATAATAGGAATTTTACCGAAATATGATATAATTGAATGGATTAGGAGGATTTAAAAATGATTTGGTTATTACGAATTTTATTAATTGGGGCAGGGTTGATACTAATTGATACTCTCATGCCTTCAGTGACGATTGAAAGTTATTGGGTAGCGGTTTTGTTTGTATTGATTTTCACCCTTATCAATTTTATTGTAAAACCTATATTAATTTTATTAACGTTGCCTATTACTTTACTTACTCTCGGATTATTTTTGTTTATTATTAATGGATTTGTGTTTTATTGGTCTGCACAATTAGTAGATGGTTTTGAAGTAGAAAGTTTCGGTAGTGCTTTAATCGCTTCAATCTTAATGTCAATCATACAAGCCATTGTTAATCGGATTACGGCTGAAACAGAACGATGAAACCGTTGCAATTCAATAACTTTGACGAATAAAAGCTCATTCAATTGAACGAGCTTTTATCTATTTTTTACATAGGTTAGAATAGCGTCTTTTAAAGATTCAATATCTGAATAGATGCCACCAGATTTTTTTATTTTTCCAACAACATAAAGATTACGGTAAACGAATTGATTTTCCGTTGGATCATTGATTAAAGCTTCAATTTTTCGTTTATTTCCTGTTCCTTGTTGACGTGTGTCAGTAAATAAACCAAACACTTTTTTACCTAAGGTTGTGGCAACGCCAATTTCACAGGCTACTCCGGAATCAATTTCGACGCCATCTATGACAGCAATGACAAAATCAGATTCTTTAAGGTAAGCGTCGTCACCATCAGCGATCATTATACTATCTGCATAACTGTTCTTATCATTAATTGCTAAATTTTCTTGTGGTACATATAAATCAAGTTTGACCTTATTTTTGTTAAAAAGTTCGCGTATCTCCTTTGCAATTTGTTCATTTAATAAGCGATCTCCAAGTCCGAACAAGCCGTTTGCTAAATATCCCTTCATACAATTTCCTCCTAAACGATTTAACTATCATTTTAATACTAATTGATGGATATTTTTTTTACAATAGATGTTGTTTGTGGAACACAATCTTATGAAAAGTGTTCTATCGAACATTGAGGATTAGATTGTGAAGTTAAGAACAAGAGTTCTCGTGGACAAAAGGAGCTAGAAAAGAAGAGGAAATGTCTTCGGAAGCTAGTCTCGCGGACAATATGCGTAAGAAAAAAGAGGAAATGTTCTTGAGCGTTCCTCATACTTTTCTTTTTTTGTCGTTACCCCTAGACATACCCACCAAATAAGCATTTGTATTTTTTGTTCTAATGCCATTATCCCCGTCAATGTTCCAAAATAACAATTCTCTCATCCCTTATATTACTAATTTTTTCGGCAAGAAATTAGGCTTGTGTTCATATGATTGTAATGAAGTTCCTTGATCATTTAGATAGAATGTATTGTTTATATTTCAGAACAACCTTTATACCAACATAGTAGATTTCGATAAATTTTAGCGAGGGGGGTGGTACAGGTTCGAAATATCCCAATAGTCATCCCATCTTTTTAACTTTACGAATTCTTAGGAGGGGAATCATTGAAAAGAAATCGGTTAAAACAAATCTTTATTGTTTTGATTGCAATAAGTCTCCTATTTCTTAGTGCGTGTGGTGGGGGAGGAAATGATAAAAAATCGAATGAGGGCAGTGGGAAAGATCATCAAAACGTATTAAAAGTGTCTGTAGATGGAATGTATATAGATTACTTAAATGAAATCAAATCCGATTTTGAAAAGGAACATCGTGTTACGGTAGAAATTACGGAAAAGGACATGTTTGAAACATTAGAGGCACTGGCGTTAGATGGTCCTGCAGGAATTGCACCGGATGTGATGATTGCTCCATATGATCGTGTCGGTAATTTAGGGCAACAAGGTCATTTGGCAGAAATAAGTTTGCCTGAAGATGGTCGCTATGACGATACGGATAAACAACAAGTAACGATTAATGGAAAAATATATGGGGCACCTTTTGTCATCGAAACACTTGTCCTTTACTATAATAAAAATTTAATAGATGATGCGCCGACTACTTTTGAAGAGTTAGAAGCATTAGCAAAAGATGACCGATTTGCTTTTGAATCAGAAAAAGGGAAAAGTACAGCATTTCTAGCAAACTGGGTAGATTTTTATATGACTTACGGATTAATTTCTGGTTATGGTGGATATGTTTTCGGAAATGACGGAACAGATACAACCGATATAGGTTTAAATACGGAAGAAGCTATTGAAGGAATTGAATATGCAGTAAAGTGGTATCAAGAGATTTGGCCACAAGGGATGCTGGATGTATCAACCGCAAGTAATTTTATCGATACTCAATTTACCTCTGCTAAAGCAGCAGCGATTATAGGAGGACCGTGGTCTGCGGCAACTTACAAGGAAGCGGGAATTGATTTTGGAGTATCTAAGATTCCTACTTTACCAAATGGAGAAGAGTATCAACCATTTGCCGGTGGAAAAGCTTGGGTTATAAGCAATTATTCGAAAAACAAAGAGCTTGCAGCTGAATGGATAAATTATATAACAAACGAGGTTCAGCAGCAAAAATTATATGAAATGTTAAATGAAGTTCCTGCCAACCAAGGGACAAGAGAAATTGTGGCTAGTGGTGATGATGATTTAGCTAGAGCTGTCATTGAGCAATATCATTCCGCTGTCCCAATGCCAAATATCCCTGAAATGGCAGAAGTATGGACTGGTGCGGAAAACTTAATGTTTGATGCAGCAAGTGGGAAGAAAACAGCAGAACAGTCAGCAAATGATGCTGTACAAATTATTAAAGAAAATATTGAACAAAAATATTAACAAACATTGGTTACCAATTAGAGACAGATCCATAAGCTTTCTAGATTTGGCAGAGAGAACACTCGGACTCTCTGTCAAATTTTTTAAAAAAAGGCGGTGTTTACTATTGGAAGTTGATGAAAATAATAAAAAGTCCATGAAAATCGCAACTTTTCTTTCTATCATACTACCTGGTTCAGGTCAATTTTACAATAAACAACCGTTTAAAGGGACCCTCTTTCTAGCCTTGTTCTTATTGTTTGTTCTAGAAATGATTCAATTCGGTTATCGTGCACTTATCGGATTAGTAACATTAGGAATAACACCTGGGGAAGATCATTCATTGTTTTTGCTTATCGAAGGTTCGATACAAGTATTAATCATCGTGATTTTTCTTATTTTTTACTTTATTAATATTTATGATGCGAGACGTGTTGCAACATTGGCAGAAAAAGGAATACCGATTAACAACTCTGTTAAACAAATATTGGTGAATGTTTATCAAAATGGATTTCCTTATTTATTAACATTTCCAGCCTATGTTGCAATGATATTTACAATTTTATTTCCAGTGCTTGTTACGATTTTTACGGCGTTTACAAATTATGATTTTTATCATATCCCACCAGCGAATCTAGTGGATTGGGTCGGTTTTGACAATTTTTTTAACATATTCGTTTTAAGTTCCTATCGTGATACGTTTATCTCTGTCCTTACCTGGACAATGATATGGACAATTGCAGCAACGACATTACAAATAGTGATTGGAATGATTACAGCAGTGGTTTTAAATCAAAAATTTATTAAAGGAAAACGGATTTTTGGGGTTATCTTTCTTCTACCTTGGGCTGTGCCGGCATTTATTACCATTATGAGTTTTTCCAATATGTTCAACGATAGTATAGGGGCTATTAATACACAAGTCATTCCTTTCTTAAATCATTTGCCATTTATTGATATTGAAGCGATCTCTTGGAAAACAGATCCTTTTTGGACAAAGGTTGCCATCATTCTTGTGCAAGGTTGGCTTGGGTTTCCGTTTATTTATGTACTAGTTTCAGGAATTTTACAATCGATCCCTGAGGATCTATATGAAGCGGCGAAAATTGATGGCGCCAATGCTTTTCAACGATTTAAAACGATCACCTTACCATCTATATTTGCTATTGCAACGCCAATCTTTGTGACTCAATATACGGGCAATTTCAATAACTTTACGATGATTTATTTATTTAATGAGGGTGGCCCTGGTAGTGTCGGGGCAGGAGCAGGGTCAACAGATATTTTAATATCATGGATATATAAATTAACGACAGGTACATCGCCTCAATATTCTATTGCGGCTACGGTGACGTTAGTCATTTCCATAATCGTGATTGGCATCTCCTTAATTGTTTTTAAAAAAACAAAGGCATTTGAAATGGAGGATTAAGCGATGAAAAAACACATAAGTCCAAAATCTTCCCGATTCATTCGAATTATATTTACGTATTTTTACTTAATTTTACTGTCCGTGATGATTATATACCCGTTATTAATTACAGCTAGTTCTGCTTTTAAAAAAGGAAATTTAACCGCCTTTGATTTAAATTTTCAGGCAGATTGGACGTTGGAACATTTTCGTCGGCTATTTACAGAAACTTTATATGGTGAGTGGTATTTCAATACGTTGATGATTGCAATTGTCGCAATGATTGTCCAAGTTTCCGTCGTTACTTTAGCAGGTTATACGTATAGTCGTTATCGTTTTGTTGGCCGTCAAAAGTCATTGATGTTTTTTCTTGTCATGCAAATGGTACCAACGACTGCAGCGTTAACCGCCTTTTATGTTATGGCCTTGCTTTTAGGTGCATTAGATCACGGATGGTTTTTAACATTTTTGTATATTGGTGGGGGAATTCCCATGAATACGTGGCTGATGAAACGGTATTTTGACACGGTTCCTTTGGATCTAGATGAGTCAGCAAAGCTAGATGGTGCAGGACATTTTCGCATTTTTTGGCAAATTGTTTTACCTTTAGTCAAACCAATGATTGCAGTGCAGGCACTATGGGCATTTATGACACCTTTCGGGGAATATATGTTAGCGCGGTTTTTATTACGATCACCGGAAAATTATACGGTAGCTATTGGGCTGCAAACCTTTATTAACAATCCGTTAGAACAGAAGGTCGCTTTATTTGCAGCAGGTGCTATATTAATTGCCGTTCCTATCAGTATACTATTCTTTTTATTACAAAAATATTTTGTATCCGGGTTAACGGCAGGGGGAACAAAAGGATAAAGAGTATAGGTGAAGGATGATGTGAAACGATGCGAACAAAACCTTTTCCATTAAATTATTTTCTAAGTGTTTGGTCAGTACGAAATATCATTCGCTATAAAGATATATTAAATTGGTTGCAAATCATCCTTGTTCTTTTCTTTTTAAATGGATTAATGATGATGCCAGTGTCCTTAAACTATAATAAACTGACAAGTTTTTCTATTGATCAAACATATCCTGGCCCATTCGAACTTTTAAATGAACAATTTGTAAATGAAATTCAAACGACTTCAGTTTTGAACGGTAGACTGACAAGCAAAGAAACATTTATTGAGAAAAATAACAGAGGAGTAGTCGGGATAAATATGAATGAAAAACAATTAAAAGAAGCACTAGAAAAGGAACAAGCATTCGTTCTACAACAAAATGAAATCATCATAAAAGATAGGGAGAAGCCGGTTGAAAAAGTATACTATCCGAAGGAATTTTCTTTTGAACATATTGATACTATAGAAGATGTAAAAAAGGTCATTTCGAATTTATGGTTTATGCAAAATAAAGTGTATATTATTGGTACGTTACTATTTGTTTCCTTTACCATATTATTATCGAGTTTACTTCTTATTGTTACTGGATGTGCACTGTTTCTTTATATCTCCAAAAGAACGACTTCGATACAAAATTTTAAAGAAGCGATGAATCTTATTTTAAATTGTTTGGCAATACCAACCGTATTGGCAATGGTTGTCGGATTGTTCCATTTTAATATTATGACGATGATGATCATTCAAATGATTGGTTTTCTTATTCTTTTAGTGTACGTATTTTTTAATATGCAAATCCATCACTCGTAAAGGAAAAAAGGGTCTTATTGACCCTTTGAATCCAACATCCTACTTTATTAAAATTCCTTTTTTTTCTAATTCTTCACAAACAGCCTGTAATTTTTCAACAGAATCTGACTCAATCGTATGTAAATGGATACCGCCGCTTAAAATCAACAAGTAGGGGGAGTTTGTTTCTTCAATTTTATTCACAAATTGATCGACTTCCTTTCGATTGCTTAGACGTAAATCAGCGGTAATATCACCATAGATTGGGTGTTCGACAATGACATTTTTAACGGTTACACCATGGTCCACAATCGTATACAATTCCTCTCTCGTTTGTTCGGGAGTATGTTTGCAGACGATTACCTTTGTCTCCAGTCCCTTATCTATATCTTCTTTAAAATAAATATATCCTTGACTTGTTGCGACGATCGGTTCTTTTTTTGCCTTTAAAATGGAAATGTCTTGAACAATGACTTGACGACTAACGTTTGTCATTTTGGCAAATTGACTACCTGATATTGGTTCCTTCGCCTTTTTTAATTGCGAAATAATAAATTCTTGTCTTTCCGATGCTGTCATTTTTTCTTCTTTCAAGTGATCCATCTCCTTTCTAATAATGTTACCACATTTATCAGGTTAGAAATTTAAGCCAGTTCAAATTTTAATATAATAATCATTATACTATATCGAACGAAAAGATCGCATGTAATCAAGTCATTCTTCATGGTATGTGAACGGTTTAAAGGAAAAATGCAAGCAAAATTGGATTTGAAAGATATGATTGTATTTGACAAACGGATAAATTTGAGTTAAAATTATCTCGAAATTAAGATATACAAAGTTGTAAAAAACAAAATGAAGTAATATAGAATGGAGGGAAACCAGTGAAAGAGATTGATCCTATTCTTGTCTATAAAAAAATGGTTTGTACCACCCATTCTATTCAAGAAGTGATAAAACAATTAATCAGTCAATATCAAATCAATCATAATGAATTTTTAGTGCTTGAACTTTTATATCAAGAAGGGGAACAACCGATACAAAAAGTTGGAAAAAAAGTATTCATTGCAAGCAGTAGTATTACGTATGTGATTGATAAACTTGAAAAGAATGGTTATATTCAAAGAATACCTTGCAAAGAAGATCGTCGCGTTATGTATGCAAAGATAACGGAATTAGGTACAAAAATGATGGAAGAATTATATCCACAATATCAAGAAAAATTAAACATGATATTTGCTGACTGTCAAGAGAAGGAAATGAATGAATTGGCTCATATGTTAACTAAAGTTGAACAAAATGCATTTTAATTTTTTTAAAAATAAATATCTCGAATTTAAAAATTCTAAAACGAGAGTATGTTTTTTACTCTTGAAGGGAGAGGTTGTTATATGGTTACCTTGTATGTAACTTCAAGCTGTTTGTCATGTCGAAAAGCAAAAGACTGGTTGATTAAAAATGATATCCCTTTTAAAGAAAGAAATATTTATAATGAACCACTAAGTTTAGCGGAAATAAAAAATATTATGCGACTAACAGATGAGGGCACAGAAGAAATTATTTCAAAACGCTCGAAAACATATCAAGAATTAAAAATTGATGTCAACCAATTAACATTAAAGGAATTATATGAATTGATTCAAAAGTATCCAAGTATTTTAAAAAGACCGATTATGGTTGATGAAAAACGATTACAAGTCGGATATAACGAAGACGAAATTCGGAAATTTTTACCAAGAAAAGTACGTGAATATGAACTGTACGAATTACAAAAAATGATCAATTAATAGTGCAAAAAATGGAACGGGACTTCCTTACCGGAATGACCCGTTCCTCTTTTAATGTCGAAAACCCTCATTCAACTTACCTGTCATTTTTTCGATTTGTATTTCAAATAAGTCAATTTTCGGTAGGGCAGGATATCCCTTTTCAAAATTCCATTCTGGATTACCGTATTTTTCAAGTAACCGATCAAAAAACCATTCTTTTTTAGCATCTTCATCAATTTTCTTAATTTGACCGAATACAACAACGCTTCTATAAACTAAAGCTGATTGACACGCATATTTTTTTCCTGGATGAATATCCCCCATCTCACATACTTCTATACTTACTTTTGGATTCTCTTTGATGTTTTCAACAAAATGGCTTTTTCGTAGGTTACCAGTATGTATATATATTTTATCTTTTCCATCATAAAAATAAATGAGTGGGATGACATATGGATATCCTTTGTTATCAACCGTTGCAACATGGGCAATTTCAGCTTGTTTCAAAAATTTGATGACTTGTTCATCTGACATTTTTCTTTTTTCGTTTGCGATAATACCTTTCAACCGACTCTCCCTTTCCTCAAAAAAATATATTTAAAATACATTATTTACAGAAATATTTTAACATAACGATAATTATTTTTAAACTGTTCGATTGGAGAAATGTTGACAACATATAAATACCTATTTTGAAATATTGCTCAAAGTGTTACAATTAAAATAGTGAATAAATCAGTATTTAATGAGGTGTATAAATGGATATTAAAGATATATTAAAAATTATCTTAGTTGTTTTAGCGGCCATTTTTATCATTAAACTATTAGTAGAACTTGTCATCGGGATTGTACTTTTTATATTAAGTGTCATTGTTATTGGTGGCGGTCTTTATATTGCTTGGAGAATTATAAAAAAATATCTATGACTATGAAGTACGTCTTAATATAAGGCGTACTTTTATTTTTTTATAAAATTATAATTTTGTTTTTGCCAGTAAAAAATAAATGAAAAATGAAAAAGGAAGTTTTGTAGGTCATGAAGAAAATAATACAATGTTCTCTCATTATCACCTTCATTTTTGGGTATGGAATATCCGTTTTCGCTAAAGACGTTTGGGAAGATGTAAATACACCTCTAAGTTTTCGAATTGAATTGCTGCCATGGGAAGAAGTAGATGAAATCTTGCCAAATAAATCCAAATTTGCGATTATTGATGTGGAAACGGGGTTATTATTTCATGTACAACGACGTGCAGGAAGCCGGCATGCTGACGTTCAACCTTTAACAAGTGAAGATACAATGATAATGAAGAAAATATATAATGGAAAATGGAGTTGGAATAGGAAAGCAATCATTGTATTAGCGGGGGATAAAATGATTGCCGCGTCAATGAGTGGAATGCCACATGGTGCAGGTGCCTTGAAAAATAACTTCCGGGGTCATTTTTGTGTACATTTTTTCGGTAGTACAACTCACCGATCAAACAGAGTAGATCCAGCCCATCAACTCATGATTTTGAAAGCGAGTGGAAAATTGGAAGACTATTTACAAAAAGCAAGTATAAATGAAGTTTTACAAGCCTTTGCTGTTGGGGTGAATCAAAAGGATGAAACATTGTTTCATTTAGTAAGTACTGGTCATGAATGTAAAGGGTGTTTTGAGGAAATGGTAAAGAACGTTTCTTATTTCAATTTCGTAAGTACAGAGGATATTTCAAACGACGATGGACTATTTGTAAAAATCATGCATGCAAAAGTAGAGTATTTGAATGAACAGCATCAAAAAGTGCGTAAGACGATTGATTTACTATTACAACGTGGTAGCCCTTATGAACAATGGCAAATTGATTTGAAACATGTTATGTCTGCCATCGAATAGGATATTTTTTTGTTTAGTTCTTTTTTACTATTTTCTACCAATTTTATCCAATATTGTTGTGAATTCCGGACTATTTCTATATAATTATTTTAATGCAAAAATGTGTGTAAAAATACAAGATATATTAGAGGTGTCAGTATGAACATCACTATAGACCCAAGCGTGATAAAAAGTGAATTAGAAAAATCGATTACAAAAAAAGAATTATATATGGAATACCAACCAAAAATTAATATTGTTGAAGGAAAAGTAGCTGGGTCTGAGGCACTCATTCGTTGGAAACATCCGATATTCGGTAATGTCCCCCCAGCAAAATTTATTCCTTTTGCATGCGAACACAACTTAGACCATAAAATTATGGAGTATGTCGTAGACAGCGTTTGTGAACAAGTGAAACAATGGCACAAAGATAAAGTTCCTGTTTCGAACATATCATTTAATTTGTCACCGAAAAGTTTTTTAAATTCAAAATTAGTAAACAAGATTACAGCTATCTTTAATAAACACGAACTTTCAACAGAATTTTTTGAAATTGAAATCACGGAAGAAGCAATACTGCAAAGACCAGATTTAGTTCATCAACAATTTTCTCAGTTAAAAGATTTAGGATTTAAGATTACGTTGGATCACCTAGGTATTGGTGATGCATCGTTTTCCAGGTTGACTGAGTATCCATTTGATACGATTAAAATCGATCGCTCTTATATTCGTGATATTGATCGCAGTTACGATAGTCGTTATATTGTGAAATCATTTATTGAAATATGTAAACGTATAGGAAAAAAAGTAGCAGCTGAAGGGGTAGAAAACAAGGAGCAACTTATGATCCTAAAAGAATTAGATTGTGACGAGATTCAAGGGTTTTATTACAGTCCATCTATCCCGGGTGATGAAATGGCCAAATGGTATGAAATGGAAAGGGTTGTCGTTAATTCATTTTAATATGAAAAAGGTCTAGCCAAATAGGATAGACCTCTAAGAATTCAAAATAGTTACCTTTACCGTTCGAACGCCCCAATCAAAGGCTTCTTTTTCACTCGGAACATATAAATCTATTTTATTTCCTTTGATTGCTCCTCCAGTATCACCAGCAATAGCGTAACCATAACCTTCTACATAAACTTTTGAATGAAGTGGGATCACATTCGGATCTACGGCGATCACTTTCGCATTTGGATTTTCATTTAAATTAATCCCCGTTTTTGTAATGCCTGATCCGCCGGCACTTTCAATGGTATATGCTGTTGCTGTTACTGTAAGAGTTGTTTCTTCTTTTTTTATATTGTTAAGTTGTTCAACATCTATCTGTTTTTCATCAACGCGGGTTTTCCTTGTTTCATTCGTCTGGAAGTTCTTTATCGTATCTATATTATTGATATTGGTATCGTTTGTTTCCCTCTTTTGATCATCTGAAATAGGATGAATCAATAAACTGGCGGATAAAAAACTTGCTACAATTGTATAAATTGGTTTATTCATGATGTATCCTCCTTGATGACTAGATGTATCATAACAAGTTTTTCTTACAAAGGAATTACAACAGAATTAAAAAATATTAATGGAATATTTCAATCAATAAGATTGTATCGCTTCTGTAATAAAGGGGAATTTTCTGAAAAGAGAAAAGAAGATGAATGGAAGAAATCTATTAAATCCTCATTTTTTAAGTAAAAATATAGAGGCTGATAGAGTCAGCCTCTTTTGGTAGTTTATCTTATTTGAGAGAAACCCAAACACTTTTCACTTCAGTATAGTTGTCTAATGCATACGAACCCATTTCACGACCAATACCAGATTGTTTGTATCCGCCGAACGGGCTTGCTGCATCAAATACATTATAGCAGTTTACCCATACAGTGCCGGCTTTTAATTTGCTAGCAATGTAGTGAGCTTTTCCAACGTCACGAGTCCAAACGCCCGCTGCTAATCCATAGTTGCTATCATTTGCTCGGTCAATTAAATCATCGATATCTTCATATGGAAGTGCAGCGATAACCGGACCGAAAATTTCTTCACGGGCAATCGTCATTTTGTTATCAACGTTAGCAAAGATTGTTGGCTCTACGAAATATCCTTGTTCGAATGGAACATTACCACCGGTTAACAGTTCTGCTCCTTCATCTACCCCTTTTTCGATATAGCTTAACACTTTATTATGCTGCTCATCGGAAACAAGTGGTCCCATTTCCGTATCTTCTTTTAAGCCGAATCCTTGTTTAATACTTTTTGCATGACTAACCATATCGGCCACAACGTTGTCATATTGTTTCTTTTGAATGAACACACGAGATCCAGCACAACAAACTTGACCTTGGTTAAACATAACCCCATTTAATGCCCCAGGAATTGCTCTAGAAAAGTCGGCATCTGGTAAGATGATGTTTGGTGATTTTCCACCTAGTTCAAGAGTTACACGTTTTAATGATTTTGAAGCGCGTTCCATGATGCGCTTACCAACTTCCGTTGATCCGGTAAACGCAATTTTATCTACTAAAGGATGATCAACAAGTGGTTGGCCGGCAGTTTCTCCAAAGCCAGGAACAATGTTTACGACACCTTTAGGGAACCCAGCTTCTTCTATTAATTCTGCTAAATATAATGCGGAAAGTGGTGTTTGTTCCGCTGGTTTAAGGACAATTGTACATCCTGTGGCGAGAGCAGCCCCCATTTTCCACATGGCCATAAGAAGCGGGAAATTCCATGGGATGATTTGTCCGACAACACCAACCGGTTCATGTCTTGTATAGTTTAAAAACGGTCCATTTACTGGTATCGTTTGACCGACAATTTTCGTTGTCCAACCAGCATAATAACGTAAATGTTCAATTGCTAGTGGAAGATCGGCATTCATTGTTTCACGAATTGGTTTACCATTATCTAATGTTTCCAATTCAGCTAATTCTGCTTTATTTTCTTCCATTAAATCTGCTAATCTATAAATCAATCGACTTCTTTCAGCAGGTTTCATTTTAGACCATGGTCCTTCGTCGAAAGCTGTACGTGCCGCTTTAACAGCTAGATCAATATCTTCCGGACCAGCTTCCGATACATGGGCAAGTACTTCACCTGTAGCTGGGTTGATAGATTCAAAAGTCTTACCGGAAACGCTTTCGACGAATTCACCGTTGATATAAAGTCGCTTCGTACCCGTTAAAAACTTCTCTACTTTTTCACGCAGTTTAATAGCAGTTTGGCTCATAGATATTAACTCCTCCTTATATATTATTCTATTAAGCGAATCTATGATGTTGCCTCCAACATTCATGATACATGAGATTAAAAATTCTTTCAATTATAACATTTCTAAAAAATGCAACAAAACTTGACATTTTTCAAACCGTTTGGCGAATGTTTATCTTGAATCGACAAAAAAAGATTACTAGAACTATTTCAAATTAACCAAAGTGATAGATTAGGGTAGGTTAATAAAATGTCGATAGAAAAAAATAGATATTCGATTGAACGTGTGAAAAAATATTTCTATTGCTGTGGTGAAATTGGAAAAATCGGTGGATAGGGTTTAATGAAAGCAGAAAAACCGGTCGGGTAGGGAAAAAAGTGTTTTCATCAGGCAGATGAACGCAGAAAAACCGGTCGGGTAGGGAAAAAAGTGTTTTCATCACGTAGATGAACGCAGAAAAACCGATTAGTTAGAGAAAAAAGTGATTTCATCGGGCAGATGAACGCAGAAAATCTGATGGGGTAGAGAAAAAAGTGATTTCATCAGGTAGATGAACGCAGAAAAACCGATTGGGTAGGGAAAAAAGTGATTTCATCAGGTAGATGAACGCAGAAAATCCGATTAGGTAGAGAAAAAAGTGATTTCATCAGGCAGATGAACGCAGAAAAACCGATCGGGTAGAGAAAAAAGTGATTTCATCGAGCAGATGAAAGCAGAAAAACCGGTTGGGTAGGGAAAAAAGTGATTTCATCGGGGAGATGAAAGCAGAAAAACCGGTTGGGTAGAGAAAAAAGTGTTTTCATCAGGTAGATGAACGCAGAAAAACCGGTCGGGTAGAGAAAAAAGTGATTTCATCAGGTAGCTGAACACAGAAAAACCGGTTATCCAAAGTAGTAAATGGTTCTACTTCGTTCTAGATATTTGATAAACTAATAGAACAAAAATAGGAAAGGGAGTGTTTACCGAATGTCGATTTATGCTTACTCCGCTAAAACAATCAAAGGTGAAGAAATTAGTCTTGGAGAATTTAAAGAAAAAGTGTTGTTAATTGTAAATACAGCCAGTAAGTGTGGTTTTACACCGCAATATAAAGAATTACAGCAATTGTATGATGAGTATTATCCTCGTGGTTTTGAAGTGCTTGGTTTTCCTTGTAACCAATTTGGCAGTCAGGAACCTGGAACAGAAGATGAGATTGCTGCTTTTTGTGAAAGGAATTACGGGGTAACTTTTCCGATGTTTGCGAAAGTCGATGTTAATGGTGAAAATACTCATCCGTTATTCAAATATCTAAAAAGTCAGGCAAAAGGTGTTTTAGGTAGTGAAGCAATTAAGTGGAATTTTACGAAGTTTCTCGTTGATCGAAACGGACAGGTTGTTGGTCGTTTCGCATCAAATGTTTCGCCTTTGAAGCTAAAAGAAGAGATTGAAAAACTTTTAGTCGTTTAATGCACCGAGGGCTGTCCATAAAGGAAAACCGAGTAGATTTTCTGTTCCATTGGCGTCCGTGCACTCAGTGGCTAAGCCTCAGACTTCACAACGAGGACGCACATTGACGCATGTCTATAAGCTCGTGTGTTGGCACTTATGCTCCGCACAAATGGACAAAAGCTAAACAAGTAGGAAAGTTACCGCCTTTTTTCAAAATCTACTATTTTTGTCCTTATAGGACAGCACCTTTCATTTTTATTAAAAATTACATTGTTCGACTGTGACCGGTCATACCAAAGTAAATATGGTAGTGACTGGAACATTTCGGATTAAACAAAGCATGGCAATAAATACATTTATCATTGTTTAAGTATTCATTTATCGTCAGTTCTTTTTTACAGATGCCACAAAGGATGGCAAGTTCCTCATATTCTTCCTTTTTCCAAGATTGAATGGGGTGGTCCTCGCATTCCACATGACATTTATAACACGGATAATATTTATTGCAACACTTAAATTTAATAGAAATAATATCCTTCTTACTGTGATAGTGCTGACATCTTCCAGCTTTATCAATTGTATAACCGTAAATTTTCATTTCCTCATCCCCTTTTTCAACTTCGAAACATCATTAGACAAAAATGGAATTATTTCCATGGATTATATCATACTGATTGCAAGTTACAGAAAGTTTTTCAATTAAAATCCTATTTTCTTCTTAAATGTCCATGAATAGAGCCAGTTCATGCTTGTCACTGGAAAAAAATTCCTTTCTACCCCATGCTAGCCGTTCCATTATATTTGAAAATTTCATAGTTTATTACAAAGGAGGGAGGAATTATGTTTGAAATCTATGATGTTGCGATTATTCCATTAATTGCTGGGATTACAGAAATCTTTAAAAAGATTGGCTTACCAGCCAAGTACTCTCCAATTGTCGCTATTTTTTTAGGAATTATAATAACATTGGTTTATGTAGATGTGACACCGAAAGAAGGAGTTTTAGTCGGTATTATGCTCGGATTATCGGCCAGCGGATTTTATAGTGGAACGAAAAATTTGGTTGAGAAGCGATCGAAAATTGAATAAAACGAGCCTGAACAAGGTTGAACCCATCAACCGAGAATGATGGGTCTATTTTTTAAAATATTTCCAGCATTATCCGTAATGATATTATTCAGTTACTAATGAGTTGTGCACTGCTTCCTTCCATTTTTTTTCTTTTATTTTTATGTTAACCGAAATACATAATCTTGCAGTCAGATTTAACACTCACATTTGATTAGAATAGACAAAAGCTGAGTAAGCTAGCTGGTAAAATTATAATTGGGATTTTCATTCATTTAATCTAATGACAGGTAAAGGATCTATAAAGCGATTGCGTTATATTCAAATTGAAAATTTTCTATATTACTCAAAATTTTTACCGCTGTGTCAACATTATTTGGCTAAGGGGTAATGGCTTCGTCATTTATAAAAATAATCCAATCAAAAAGAGTCCTCGATACAATAATCAGGACTCCTTGTAACATTTGCTTATTTAACATGGATTGAATTTAGTTCACCGTGGGGATGCGATTCTTTGATGAGTTTTTTATATTCTTGTTCAAGTTCAAATAAAGATAATTCATATAAATGTCGACCGTCTTTTTTATAGATGTTATAAGCAATTAATTTATTAATTAATTTATTTTTTCTTTCTGCTATTGTTTTTCGATTTTGGTGTGTCAATTCCATCACTCCTTAAAAAACCTCTCCTTGAAAAATAAGAAGAGGTTCAATCACCTCAACTTATCTTTCAAGTGAAATACTTGTTGGATTTAGCACAGTGTTCATACACAGAACCTGTTGCTGAAGATTCATCGGGCCAATTCCCTCCACTTCTCTGGATAAGTTGATTTTCTTCGTTTTGGTTGTTTATATTATATGCCATTATTCCGATAAGTCAACTTGGAAATACACGCTTAACGTTTATTGTCATTTAATCTCCGTGCTTCTTCTGGACTTGACAATTTCGTTGCTCCATCATTTTCAAGGGATGGGTCCCTGTCTGAAGCTACATGACCACTTTTTCTAAGTTTCGTTTCCTGGCGATCTTTTGACATTTTCTGCACCTCCCACATATAACTTTTAACGAAATTCCACAGATTATACATTTCTTTCCATTTTTTTAAGAGATACAGTGGTCTATGTAGTTTCCTTTACCTTTTACAATTTGTAAACCTTCCTGTTGTAACACGCACCAAATTTTGTGATCTAAGGAGAAGGGAGAACGACTTTGATGCTGAGCAAGTTCTTGTTCTGAAATCGTTAATTCATAAGAAGTTTCCCCTTTTTGAACAATGAGTACGTAGTCTTTAAATTTTAGTAAAAGTACGTGATATGTTGGATCCCATTCTTGCAATTGTTTCTCGATAGTATCGGCAACTTTCATGAAAAACGTTTCTCCGGTCATGTTTTTCGACATATACCCTCTTATAAAACCACTTACATTCATTTCGTTTCACTCCTATATTTGTTTTGAAACGAACGAAAAAAAGCTCTTCATTGCAGGATGCAACAAAGAGCGTTCAGCCGTTCGTTATCATCCAAAGCAATGCTTTGCTGGTTGGAGCACCTTACCTGAAAGGGCAGGTTGCTGTGAAGTCATCGAGCCAGGTCTCTCATTCACTCTTGATAACCATATTCAGTTGGTTCTAGTTTATCATAAATTTTACTTTACGTAAAGGCGTTGAATGAAAATTTATAAAAATAAAAAAGCCTATCCAATTGTATAAATTGCAAAATATTAGCCAACCTATTCTTGAACAAATAGATAGGGTGAGGTTTCAGCATGCGAAAATTGAACTATTTTATAACTATTGCGTTGTTGATAGGGCTTGTTGGTTGTTCTGGAGAAGAAGTAGCCAATCATGACAAATTGATTCCGATGCATGTTCACTACATTCCGAAAAATGATAATCCAATTGAAATGAGTAATAAGGATAAGTTTTATGTTTCTAAACCGTTAGTAAGAGATTTGGAAAAACTAGATATAGTAGAAAAGGCCGAAGTGATCATTTTAAATCAAGAGGCTTATGTTGCTATTTGGACAGATATTAATCGTAGTAAAAATAACGATCAACAGGGTAAAACTGGGAGAGCTATAAAAGAAGGAGTTAATCGGGCATTACAGTTAAATGATGAAAAAGTAAAAAGAAGGGATACGGAAACTAGATCCAATCAAAAAAAATATGAAAAGTGGATTAAAAACGTTATTTTAAGCCAGGATCCATCTATTGAACGTGTTTATATATCTTTTCATCCAGAAGCTTACCGTCGGATGAAAGTATTTGCTGATACGCTAGTTAAAAATGGAAATAATGATAGCCTAAGTGGCGATTTTGAATTGATGACGAATAAATTTTTTGAAAAATAAATGAAAGGTTAAGGTGATCATATAATGAAAAAGAAAGCAAGGTTCCAAGAAGGTAGAGAGGTTACAAAAGATAATCAAATTTACGGTACACCAAACAGTAAGGCTAAGGATGGAACAGGTAACTCACCAAACGATGATGTAAAACAATACGATCCAAGGGATTTCAAATAGTGAAAAAATTTTTAGCTTAAAGATTTAAAAGTGGAAATGGGAACAAAGGATAAGAAAAGAGGGCGTCTTTTTGGACAACCCTAAAAGTACAAGTATTTAAAAGTAATCTCAATTAAACACTACTTTATACTTTTATCAAATATTTTTACAATCTATATTATTAATAAGGATGCCATTTAACGTTTTGAGCTTCATTAAACCGTTTATTTACTTCCGACCAATTCACGATATTCCACCAATTATCAATATATTTTTTTCGGTCGTTTTTATATTTTAAATAATAAGCATGTTCCCAAACATCAAGGACGAGTAGTGGAATTACATCCCATTGACTTAAATTTTGATGTTTTTCTGCTTGTAAAATTTCTAAACGTCTGGCCCGTGGTGACCATACAAGAATGGCCCAACCGCCACCTTCCACTTTATTAGCAGCTTCAGAAAAATGTTTTTTAAACTGATGAAAACTTCCGAAGGATTGATTAATCGCTTGCAATAAATTTCCTCGCGGTTGTCCGCCACCATTCGGGCTCATTATATGCCAAAAGATCGTATGCAAATAATGTCCTGCGCCATTAAACGCAGCCTCCCGTTCCCAGTGTTTAATGAGATCAAAATTGTTCGTTCGACGGGCTTTTTGCATCTCTATTTCCGCCTTATTTAAACCATCAACATAACTTTTATGATGTTTATCGTGATGTAACCTCATTGTTTCTTCGTCGATATAAGGTTCTAAAGCATTGTAAGCATAAGGTAGAGGCGGTAATCGATGCTCTCCAATCGGTACAATACTTTGATTGTTTATTTGCCGGGCCACTACATCCGGATCATCAACTGAAAATTGTGCTTGAAATTGATTGTAAAGCTTAAGTGCTTGTTCATATATTTCTTGCTCATTTAATTTTTTGTTTTCGTTAAGTTTTTTTCGAAACACGATGAATTGATGTTTCAAATCTTCAAGATCCCGTTCATCATGACTTGAGTTTTCGATCGCTTGTAAAGCTTCATCAGACCATGCCAAAAGCTTCACCAAATATTCCGACAAGAGTGTACCCTCCTTTAAAATTCGCCAATCAATGCAGAAAAGAAATCATTAAGACTAGAAGTTTTAATTTAATAAATTATGCACTGTTTCTTTAATAGCTGCTTCCGCTTTTTCTTTTCCTGAGTTTGAGATGACTGATTTAATAATTGAACTCATTGTCCCAGTTATCAAATAATCTAGACGTAAAAATCCTGATGTTTTTTCATTGTTAATTTTGCTTAACTCTAAATAGCCTCGACCTTTCATATTTTGATTATCGTTGGATACCTTAAATAGTACCTTTGATGGTTTTGTTAAATCCATAATTTTAAACTGTATATTCAATTGCTTTTTCGTAAAACCAAAATTAGAAAGAATAAACATGGAATATTGACTTGCGTTCACTTTTTGATGGGATTGATAACCAGGAACGGTGTGGGCCCATTGTTCAAAGGATAGAACTAAATTCCATAATGTTTCAATTGGATAATCAAATGTCATGGAATGGGTTAAAGTTTGCATAAATATTTCCTCACTTTACTTTGGGATAAAATGATATCGTTAAATTATATTCAAATATGACGAATATATGAAAAACGGTAGTAAAGAGGTTGACAATATACCTATAGGGGTATATTATAAGGTTGTAAAAAATAAATGAGGTGATCATATGGAATATGATAAGTCGATCGTGAATCGTCTAAAACGAATCGAAGGTCAAATAAAAGGCGTACTAAATATGATCGAACAAAACAAAGATTGTAAAGACGTCGTAATCCAGTTATCAGCGTCAAGAAGTGCCATCGATCGGACGATTGGGCTTATCGTAAGTAAAAACTTAGAACAGTGTGTTCGAAAGAGTATTGAACAAGGAGAAGACACAGAAGCATTAATCAAGGAAGCGGTTGATTTACTCGTTAAAAGTAGATCTTAAACATTCACTTTTATTTTTATTATTATAATACCTATAGGGGTATAAACATAAAACAAAGGAGTCGAGCAAAACATGAAAAAAATTTATGCAAAACAATTAGAAGAAAAGTTAAAAGCTGGAGAACAATTAAATATTCTCGATGTGCGGGAAGATGAAGAGGTTGCAACAGGGAAAATCCCAGGCGCAAAACATATTCCATTAGGACAAATACCGGAACGTTTAAATGAATTAGTCAAAGATAAACCATATTATATCGTTTGCCGTTCGGGCGGCAGAAGTGGTCAGGCTTGTGCATTTTTATCTGCAAAAGGTTATGATGTAACGAATGTTGAAGGTGGCATGTTAGCTTGGGAAGGAGAAACAGAATAAGGAGGTATGACAATGGGAAAGAAAATAGTCATTGTTGGTGGAGTTGCTGGTGGAGCATCCGTAGCGGCACGGGCAAGAAGATTAGATGAAAAGGCTGAAATTATTATGTTTGAAAAAGGTCCACATGTATCTTTCTCTAATTGTTCCTTACCATATCATTTAAGTGGGATCGTGGAAAATAGTAAGAAGCTTGTATTGTCTTCTCCAGAAGATTTTAAGAAAAAGTATAACATTGAAGCACGGACCTTTAGTGAAGTCATTCGTATAAATCGTAAAGAAAAAACGATCACAGTCAAAGATTTAATAAAAAATCAAACGTATGAAGAATCTTACGATAAATTAGTCTTATCTCCGGGAGCAAAGCCGATTCGACCGAATATCGAAGGTATTGACAATCCAAATGTATTTACCGTCCGAAATGTCGATGATATTGAAAATTTAAACACATTTATTAAAGAAAATGGATTGAAACGAATTGCTGTCATTGGTGGTGGGTTTATCGGTGTAGAAGTAGCTGAGAATTTACGTCTTGCAGGATTAGATGTGTCATTAATTGAATTTGCCAACCAAATCATGAGACCGTTTGATCATGATATGGCGCAAATTCTTCATAAAGAAATGATTGATCATGGTGTCGAGTTAATTTTGAACGATGGATTGGCAAGAATTTGTGACGGTTATGTTGAAACCCAATCAGGTAAGAAAGTTGAAGCAGAGGCTGTTGTCGTTGCGATTGGTGTTCAGCCTGAAACGGCACTTGCTCAAGATGCTGGTCTTGAAATTGGAGAAACAGGTGGAATTAAAGTGGATCATAACTATGTAACAAGTGATCGCCATATTTATGCCGTCGGTGATGCGATTGAAGTATATCATCGACTAACTCATAAACCGACACGACTTGCTCTTGCAGGTCCAGCTCAAAAACAAGCGCGTGCTGCGGCGAACCATATGTATGGCATTCCGAACCGGAATAAAGGGGTCATCGGTTCTTCTTCCATCCATCTGTTTAATCTTAATGCAGCATCGACTGGCTTAAATGTGGAGACAGCAAAACAAGCCGGCATCTCCTGTGATTCAGTATATGTCATTCCTTCAGATAAAGTCGGGTTAATGCCAGATAGTCATCCGATGCATTTTAAACTCGTTTATGAAGTTCCAACAGGTCGAATTCTCGGTGCACAGGCGATAGGAAAGGGAAATGTTGATAAAAGAATTGACGTCATTGCAACTGTAATATCGTTGGATGGAACGTTGGAAGACTTACAAGATTTAGAGTTGACTTATTCACCAATGTTAGGTACAGCAAAAGATGTCGTCAATATGGCAGCCCTTGTCGCACTCAATCAATTATATGGTCGTTATCGTGAAGTGAAAGTTTCAGAGGTACGTAAGCTTGTAGAAAACAATGCGTTTATCATCGATGCCCGTGAAGAAAAAGAGTATAACCAAGGTCATTTGAAAAATGCAGTGAATATTCCGCTTAGCCAATTCCGTGATCGACTTGATGAAATACCGAAGGACAAACCGGTCTATATTCATTGTCGCTCGGGACAACGGAGCTACAATATGGTTATGGCGCTAGAAAATTTAGGCTACACTAATGTGTTTAATATTGCTGGTTCTTATTTAGGCATTTGTTTGTATGAATATTATACCGATTCCGTTACCGGTCGAGAAAAAATTGTTACAGCTTACAACTTTAAATAATATGGCGAAAGATATACTGTATTTGGGATTTTAGGAGATGATAAAAAGATGGGCACATTCGAGTGGATTGCCCTGCTAGCTATTGCATTACTTGTCGTCAGTCGCCTTATACAAAAGAAAGGAATTCAGAATATTACGGTTCAAGAAGCAAAGGAAAAAATACATGAAAAAAACGTTCAATGTATTGATGTTCGGACACCTCGTGAATATAAGGCATTCAATCGGCCACAATTTAAAAATATTCCGTTGAACGAACTTCCGAATAAGCTAAGTACACTTGATAAAAATAAGGAAATTGTTTTGATTTGTCAAAGTGGAATGAGAAGTGCTCGAGCTGCGAAACTGTTATCTAGACAGGGTTTCAAAAGTATTTATAATGTTAAAGGTGGAATGAACGCTTGGCACTAAAAAGACATAAAGTAACAGTGTATACAATGAGCCTTTGTCCGGTTTGTAAAATGGTTAAAGACTTTTTACAACTCAATGAGATTCCTTACGAAGAGATCAAAATAGATTTGAATCCCTTTGCATTCGTTAAGATAATCGCTAATACTGGAATGCTAACGGTCCCGGCAAACGAATATTAATGGAAAATGGATTTCTGGTTTTGATCCCGTAAGATTAATAGCTGCATTTCAATCTAAATAACGTTCAAAAGCCTGAATTCTATTGAAGAGTTCAGGTTTTTTTGTTTATATTTCATTATTTGTAGCAAATTGTAATTGGGGGTGGTGATTCTGGAAACTGAACATCATGTTGTGGTGACAAATGTCAAAAATAATAAAAATCCACAAAAAATATTAACCCTTTTTTATTTTTTCACTCATAACAAATATGAGAAGAAAAATAGAAAGGGAGATCGATATGTTTGCGACACACCCCGTAGTAGAAAAGATTGG
>SMEK01000116.1_pt1 | contig 32112 bp, 21 predicted proteins | sample 2456371 | NCBI WGS metagenome assembly SMEK01 (sample SAMN10132590, study PRJNA489261) | soil metagenome | isolation source: day1 antibiotic-loamy sand soil ammended with composted manure from dairy... | place: USA | collected 2015-04-01
GGGACTCGGCGCTCGCGTCCTCACCCGGGTGCGGGCCCTCGACGTCGCGGCCGACCGCGTCCGTGCGTGGGACGAACTGACGGGCCAGCCCGTCGAACTGCGCGCCCGCCAGGTGATCAACGCGACGGGCGTATGGGCGGAGGAACTGGTGCCGAACGTCCGGTTGCGCCCCTCACGGGGCTCACATCTGGTGCTGGACGCCCGGGACACGGGGATCGGGAAAACGGCGCTCATGGTGCCCGTTCCCGGCGAGATCAATCGATTCGTGTTCCTCCTCCCCGCACCGGGTGACAGGGTCTATCTCGGGCTGACCGACGAACCGGTCGACGGTGTCCCCTCCGGAGACCCCGAAGTTCCCGAATCCGATGTGGACTTCCTACTCGACACGGCTTCACGAGTGCTCGACCGGCCGCTGACCCGGTCCGACGTGCTGGGCTCCTTCGCGGGATTGCGACCGTTACTCGATTCCCCCGGGGACCGTACCGCCGATCTGTCCCGGGAACACGCCGTGCTCACCGATGACGACACCGGCGTCATCACTGTCGTGGGCGGCAAACTCACCACCTACCGGGTGATGGCGCGTGACGCCGTCGACGCCGCGGTCCGAGCCTGTGGGCTCCGCGCTCAGGCGTCGAGAACGGCACGGCTTCCCCTGGTCGGCGCCGCCCGTCGTTCGACTTTGGGCAACGTGGAGGCCCCACGGCGGCTCGTCGCCAAGTACGGGACCGAGGCGCCGAGAGTGGCCGCGCTGGGCGATGTCGACCCCGACCTCGCCCAGCCGCTGTTCCCCGGTTGCGACGTCACCGCCGCCGAAGTCGTCTGGGCCGTACGGCACGAAGGGGCCCTCGACGCGGACGACGTACTGCACCGCCGCACCCGGCTCGGACTGGTGGCCAAGGACGCCGAAACGGCTCGGCCGAAGGTGACCGAACTCGTCGAGAGGTCGCTGCGTGGTCTGTCCGAGTCGGGCTGATCGGGTAGGGGCAGGCGAAGAGCGTCACGTCCCCACGCCTTTCGACCACGCGACTTCCCGCCCGGCCTCGGCCGTACGGGATTCGGGTACGGGCGCCCCGTTCAGTACATGACCCGCAGCGGTCCACCCAATACCAGAACACGCTCCGCATTCGGCCTTCCCTCGGGCGGATGATTCTTGACCGCAGGCCGGGTATCGAGAGTGGACGGTGCGGAGAGCCGCGCGGCCGCTCGCTATGTTGTCGGATCGTCGACATCCTCCCAGCGCGCGAGAAAGGTGCAGCTCTTCATGGAGCTTCCGGTGAACCGACGTGGTTTCCTGCGCCGGGCCGCGGTCCTCGGTGCGACCGCGGCCCTCCCCGTCCACACCGCGGCAACGGCCCAGCACCCCCACCCCACGACGGGTCAGGCCGCCGACGTGGACCTTCGATGGTTCGGTGTCAACGGCTGGGAGATCGCCTTCGACGACAAACGCGTGTTGATCGATCCGTGGCTGACCAGGTTTCCGACCATCGGCCCGGACGGCGCCTTCCTCGAATCGACCCCGCTGACCGTGGACCATGCCGTGGTGGACCAACACATCCACGGCGTCGACCTCATCCTGATCACGCACGGACACTTCGACCACATCGCCGACGTCCCGTACATACTGTCGCGATTCCCCGACGCACGGGTGGTGGGCACGGAGACCCACATTCACCTGCTGACGGCCATGGGGGTGGCCGAACGACAGGTGATCTGGGTACGCGGCGGGGAACTGCTCCAATTCGACGGATTCACCGTCGAGGTGGTCCCCAGTCTGCACAGTCTCGACGAGAACCACCGCTACCTGTTCCCGGGAACGATGACCACCCGCCCCCAACCACCCCGCACGATCGCCGACCTGATCGAAGGCGGCACCCTCGCCTACCAGGTCACGATCGGGGATCGGTTACGGGTGTTCAACACCGGTGCCGCGAATCTGATCGAACGGGCCTGTACCGGACTGCGTCCCGATGTCGCGATCCTGTCCTATACCCGGGCCCCGGGGACCTCCCGTTACCTGGAGCGCGCGTTAGAGCTGTTAGACCGGCCCCGCATCGTGGTGCCGTCCCATCACGACGATCTGGAGACCCCGCTGGCCCAAGGCCCCACGATCAACGCGCAGCTGATGAACGAATTCACCGAGGCGGTGAGGGCGGTCGACCCGAACAGCACCGTGCTGACACCGCGGCACCTGGAGGTCATCCCGTTGTGAGCGGTTCAGCCACGGTCACGTCGTGTACGCCGAGTTGAGTCGCACGTAGCCCTCGGTCAGGTCGCAGCCGTAGACGGTGAAGGCACCGTCGGCGATGCCGAGATCGATGTCGATCCGCACCTCCGAACCCCGCAGGTGCTCGACGAGCGCCGCGAGTGCGGCCTCGGTCGGCTCCGCGGGGTACACCTCCAGGTCGCCGAACGCGATGCGGGTGTGCTCCGGTTCGATGTCCACATCGTCCTGACACTTGCCGATCGCCATCGCCACCCGGCCCCAGTTGGGATCGCTTCCGTGCACGGCGGTCTTCACCAACGGTGAGTTGACCACCGTCTTGCCGACCCGCTTCGCCTGTTCGGTGTCCCGGGCTCCGGTGACCCGGACCTCGATCAACTTGCTCGCCCCTTCTCCGTCCCTGGCGATCTCCTTGACCAGGTGCAAGGCGGCGCGTTCGAGGACCTGCTCGAACTCGGCCAGGTCCACCGGACCGGCGAGTCCGTTGGCGAAGATCGCGGCGGTGTCGCTGGTGGACGTGTCGGTGTCGATGCTGACGGCGTTGAAGGTGCGGTCCACGACGGAGCGGAAGATCCGGTCGAGATCGGCCTGCTCCACGCGGGCGTCGGTGCAGAAGAAGGCGAGCATCGTGGCCATGTCCGGCTCCAACATGCCCACCCCCTTGGCGATGCCGGTGACCACGGCATCACCACAGGGCAACTCGATGATCTTGGGCTTGGTGTCGGTGGTCATGATGGCGCGTGCTGCCGCCTCGAAGTCGGCGCCGCCGAAGGGCCACGTCAACCGTCCCAGGACCTCGCGCACACGCGGCATGGGGTACTGCACGCCGATGACACCGGTGGAGGCGATCAACAGCTCCTCGGGGGTGATCCCCAGGGTTCGGGCCACGCTCTGCCGGATTTCGACGGCGTTGTCCATCCCCTCCTTCCCGGTGGCCACGTTGGCGTTACGAGCCAGGACCACCACCGCGCGAGCGCGCCCTTGCGCGGCGGCCTCCCGACTGAGCACCACACTGGGGCCGGCGAACCGAGAACGGGTGAACATCGCGCTCGACACCGCGGGGACCTCGGAGGCGATGATGGTGAGGTCCTCGCGACCGTCATCTCCGATCCCAGCGCTCGCGGTGTAGACCTGGAAGCCACCGGGGCCCGAGAGATTCATGACGTCACCTTTCCACGAACGAAGCCGGTGCTTCCCACCGACGTCCCCTACCAGCGTGATGAATCATTATGCACAACAGTGCAAGAGTAACGCAGGTGGTGTCACCGCCGTCAGTCGAACGCGGGAGTCGGATGCAACACGTCCGACGACAGCCGCAACCGGGGATAGCTCACCGGGGTCGACAACGCCACCGTGGGAACCCGTTTCCGAACGGTGGCGGACTCTCGACTCGCCCGCTCGAGCAGCACCTGACCGGCGAGCTGGAATTCCCGCTCCGCCTCGGCGATCATGTTGAGCAGCTTCCGCCCGGCCGCGGTGAGCGCCGTCCCCCGGTAGTCACTCACCAACAACTTCAACGCCAACCTGCGTTCCAATCGTTTGAGCCGTCGCGTGAGGGCGGGCTGACTGATCAACAGAGCCGGAGCCGCCCGGTTCAAACTGCCGCTTTCGTCGATGACGCGCAGCATCGTCACGTCCTCCGGCTCCAGCCGGTAGTCCCCGTGGTCGGATTTGATCCCCGAAGCGCAACACGACAACGCTTCATCCCGGTCCCGCGGCTCGTTCCGCTCAACCATCGATTCCGTCGCGCCCGACCGCTGGAGCGGCACATCGCCCACCGCCTGCTGCTCGAGCGTCGCGGCGTACTCCGAGTTGACCCCACGCGCCCGCTCGCGATAACTCTCCTGCAGCCGCTCCCGCAAGGTCCGGGCCAGATAATCGGGCACGACCGAGGGATCGACGGTCAGGACATGTTGTTGGTACGGACCGTCCTCCAGCGGTCGGATCAGGAAACCGGCGTTGTCTCCCGGAGGGAAGGACAGCGGGGAGAAGAGCGCGACCCCCGCCCTATGCCACAACAGACTCCGCGCCATCGACAGCGATTCGACGACCCGATAGATTCGGGGCTCGAACCCGACTTCCCAACAGGCGTTCACCAGAGCCTGTCGTGCGGTCTCACCGGGACCCACGATCCAACGGTCCTCTTCCAGGTCCCGCAACGGGATCACGGCCTTGTGCGCACTGGGGTGATCACTCGGCAGCCCGACCCACATCGGCTCGTCGACGACGTGATAGGTCGCGGTCGGCCGGGACAACCGGTCAGCCTCCCGGAACGGTTCCGAGGTGTAGACGGCATCGACACGGTACCGCTCGAACAGTTCCTTGGAGATCTCAGGCGCCGCATTCACGACCACGGGCAGCAACGTCGGCATGTGTCGCGCCAGATCATCGACGAAGTCGTCCCAGACACCGCCGTCCACAGCGAACCGGATGGTGCGTAAAGCGGCGGGGTTCGCGTCGTCCACCTCGCAAAAATCGCCCGCGACCTGGCATACGGCCTCGTTCAGCCGGTGCAGATAGCGACGTCCGATCCGTAACAGGTAGGCACCGTCGTCGGTGAGTCGGAGGTTGTGCTGTGTACCCGTGCACAACGGCACGCCGACCTTGCGTTCCAATCGTTCCAGGTGGCGACAGGCATAGGACTGCTTGAGCCGCGCCTTCTTCGCGGCCCCGCGCAAAGTACCCGTGGTAGCTATGCCACTCAGGAACTCGATATCCACCCGGGTCGCCGGTATCAAAGGGTTTCGTGGTGTCGATGCGGTGATCGATACAGCGGTCGGAGTATCGCTGGATCTGTCAGCGCTCATCTACTAAACCTCCGAATTAACCTCACGATCGACAGGTCTCCTGACAGCCGACTGAGAGGCGACTGACCGTTCCCGGGATCTCCCGGGGACCGGGGGCCATGAGGACAATATCGAAGAAAATGAGTCGCTGTGTTGGGTGAAAGGTTGGCATCACATTGAGCCGTTTGTTGCAACTAGATTCATACGAGAATCAAGGAATACATTGACAACCCATCGACACGCTGGTACTCGAACCCTTTTAGATTAATCGGATAACTGGAACCCGTGACGCAAATTTAACCAGGACTTCCCGCTCGGTTGACCTTCTTGATCATGATCGGACGGCGGAGACCCCCATCACCCGACGTCAAACCCCAGCCACTCCATAAGGGACATACCTCCAAGACGGGATTCGCAAGGAAACCGGCTGTGTTTCTGAACACATCCACACGCGGCCGCCTCGAAGCCGCCGAGAGAGGGATCCGGTCGGCCCGGACCCATCCAGGAAACGGAACGACATCCGATTGCGGCCTCCCTTCCGGAAGACATTCGACATCAACATCGGAAATCCCGATCGAATTCACTCAACACCCGACCGAGCACCATTTGGACACACAAGCCATAAAGTCATCATTCCGACGCCGGCAGATCGGTGAATCGATTCATCACGCGAAATACCGATATACGTCAGAACCGCTATTGGAATCCGTTCAGGAACCGTTCGGTCACGTCGATCGCCAAACTGACGTCGTTACCGCCGTCCTCGACGAAGACCGCGAAAGCGACGTCTCCCCGCCAACCGGTGAACCAACTGTGGCTGCGCGGAGGGGTCTCCGTCCCGTACTCGGCCGTTCCCGTCTTTCCGTAGACCGGGTCACCCCGCACGGAGCTCAGTTGCCGTCCCGAGCCGTCCGTGACCACCGCTCGCATCGCGGTGTGCAACGCGCGCACCGACTCCTCGTTCAACTTCGGTCCGTCCCCGGCCGGGGCTTCGGGTGCCGGCTCGGTCACCAGGGAGGGCTGTTGCCACTGTCCGCGGGCCACCCCCGCGGTGGCCGCCGCCATGGCCATGGGACTCACCATCGTCTTCCCCTGTCCGAAGGCGGCCGCGGCCTGTTCCACCGGGTCGGCATCGGAGGCCACGGAACCGGTGTAGACCCCGGCTCCGAGATCCCACTCGACGCCGATGCCCAGGCTCGCCGCGGTCTTCGCCAGTCCGTCCACGCCGAGTTTCGGTGCCAGCAAGGCGAACGCCGTGTTGCAGGACTGGGCGAAGGCATCCCGGAACGTCCCGTTCTCGATACCACCGTCCCAGGCGTTTTTGAACACCCGGCCCCCGACGTTCGTGGTCGCCGGACACGAGACCGGGGTGTCCAGACCGACCACACCGCGATCGAGCAGGCTCAGGCCACTGACGATCTTGAACGTCGAGCCGGGCGGGACCTGTGCGTTCATCGCGAGGTTCTGCGCGCCCGCGCTGGGCGAGTTCGCGACCGCCAGCACGGCCCCGTCCGAGATCCTGATGGCCACCACAGCGGAGTTGTGCTCTGCGTCCGCGACGGCGGCATCGGCGGCGTTCTGCACAGTCGGGTCCAGTGTCGTGTGCACGGCCGCGCCCGGTCTCGCCTCCGCGCGGAACAGCTCCCGGTCGCCTTCCGCGCGCTCGATGGCCACCACGATCTCGGGCGATCCCCGCAACAGTTCGTCGTAACGTTCCTGTAGCCCGCCGTGCCCTTTCTGGTCCCCCACCTCGAACTTGCCGGGCTCGGCCTCGAGGTCCTCCTTGGTGACCGGACCGACGGTCCCCAGCAGCGACCGCGCGAAGGATCGGGTGGGAGCCAGTACCCGGGTCTCCTCCCGGAACACGGTTCCGGGAAGGTCGTGGATCTGCGGCCGGACTTCGAGGTAACGCTCCTTGCGCAACGTGACGACCTCGACGAAGGCATCCGGGTCGGCCTCGCTGATCCGGGAAGGCAATCCCGTGGTGTCGACCCCGTCCGACTCCAGGGCGGCGCCGAGCGCGTCGGCCAACTCCTGTGCCGAGACCACTTTGCTGGGCTGGACACCGACCACCACGACCGGCCGCGGTTTCGTGATCGGGTCCCCATTCGCATCCAAAATGGACCCGCGAACGTCTTCGCCGCGTCGCACGACCAGCCGATCGCCGTCCCGCAACTCCGGTTGTACGACGGCGGGTGACCAATCCACCCGCCACGTGTCGTCCGCACGGACCAGCTCGACCGCCGTCTCATACTCCCAGCTCACCTCGGAAGCAAGAGGCCAGGTCACCGTGACCACAGCGGTCGCACGATCACCGTCCACGTCGAGTTCATCCAGAAGGAGATCGGGAACGCGGTCTTTCATCCCCGACGTCAGCTCCCGGTACTCCTCCTCGTGCCCGGGAATCGTGCCGTTCTGCCACGAGTCGAGGAAAGAGGACAGGACTTTCCGCGCCTCGTCCTCGCCGTCGTTCGAACACGCCGTGAGCAGCATCGCGGCGACGAACGGCACCAGCCAGACGGCGAGCGCATGCCACCGACGGGCCCACCCCGGCCCAGGTCGTGCAGTCGTCATCGCGCCGGCTCTCCTCCACCACCGCAGGGACGAGCGCGGTCTCGACGGTCGTACCGATCCGCTATTACCTGGAGCATGGGCACAAACACGAACTGTAACCCGATATCGCGGGGACGACTTGGAATTCGCGCGTAGTGCATAACTTCTGTCGGACGAGTCATAGCCGCGGACGCACACCGTAAGTCATGCACGTTCGAGCCCGCCCGTCGTGCATGACCTGTTCCGACAAGAACACGGCCCCCTAGCATCCGGCGCGGTTTTGGACGAACCGGGCAAAGACAGGAGAGCCGTGAGAAACCGAACCCACAAAGTTCCCCCACTCGCCGCTTCGGCGGGGAACGGTCGTGCGGGCCGAAGACGCGGCCTACGCGCGGCGGTCCTCGCCGTGGCCATGACGATGCTCGCCACCGGCCTGCAGTTACCGGCGCAGGCCCAACAACAACCCGACCCGGAGAAGGACCTCCCCGCAGGGGAGCCCGCACCCACCACGACCCTCGCGGTCGAGGAGAAGAAGCGGACGGAGATCCTCGGAGAAGGCTGGGAGGACTCCACCGACCGCGCGTGGCTCACCACCGGCGACGCCGACGGATTCCACTTACTGGTGGCCGACGCCGCCGAGGGCTATCGGTGGACCAGACTCGCCACGCTGTCCGAACCGGGTCTTCCCGCGGACCGGTGGATCGGCAACGCCTGCGTCACCGGGTCCGGTAAGCGCGCGGTCGTCGTCTACGCGCCGCGAACCTTCACCAACAAGGCGGAACTGGCACTACGCGGCGGATTCACCGCGGTGATCGACCTGACCGACGGCACGGTCACCAAACTGCCCGTTCAGACCAGTCTCGCCTACTACAACCCGGCTTGCGGCGAGGGCGAGCAAGTGATCCTGACCCAGGAGGGGGACGAGGATCTCGGCCGTACCCGGTTGCTCGAACTGAACGCGGCCACCGGCAAGGTCGGCGACAAGATCGAGGTCGACGGCCAACTCACCTCCGCGGTGCCGACCGAGGACGGCATCGTCGCGGCCGACAGCGGTGGCCTCGTCCGAGTCGACAAGGACGGCACACGGCGCATCCTCGCCCCCGCCAAGGGCGTGCCGTTCAAGGTCGCCGCCGACAGCGACGGCGGTGTCGTGTTCATGGAACGCCACAACGGCGAAAGCGTTCGGGTTCGGCGCGCGACGACCAAGCCCGTCAAGGGGACGTCCCGCGCGGCCGAGGTCAAGACGCTGGCCATCGGCGGTCTGACCGAGGTGGACGTCACTTCCGGCAAGGGTGGCCGGGTGTTCGTCACCGGCAAGACGGCGCCTGTCGCCGCGTCCGCCAAGTCGCTTCCCGACAGTGTGACGATCACCGAGTTGCCGAAGGGGTCCCGCCTGTCCATGCAGGGCACGCTGGCGGTGACCTCGGTGTTGGAGGGTAAGCCCACCGCGGACGCCAGCACCGCGACCGACATGGGTGCGCCGCGACCGCTGACGATCTCAGCCGTTGTGCCGAGAACCGAGCAGAAGACGACGTTCTCCCTCACCGCGTCCGAACTCGAGGCCGAATACGGCGAACAGGGCCCCACCGCGGGTCGGGAGCTCAGCCCGGCCATCAACGCTCCGAGCACCCGGATGAAGGCCGCGGGCGATCCGCACAATCCCGCCGACTTCGACGAACGGTACTGTTCGGTACCGCGGGCCGACCCGCGTAACCAGGCGATGCAACCCAAGCCCCGCCAGGTGGAATGGGCTGTCGACCAAGCCGTGCGCGGTGTGCTCAACGTCCAGCGCCCGGCCAACTGGAAGAACCTGGGCATGCCCGCCTACACCCCCCAGGGACTGTTCCCACCCATTGCCCTGGACGGAGGCGGATACGTCCCGGCACAGGTGATGCTCGGGGTGGCGGCCCAGGAATCCAACCTGTGGCAGGCGGCGCGTTACGCGGTGCCCGGCGTGACCTCGAACCCCCTGATCGGCAACTACTTCGGGCTCAACATCTACAACAGCGACCCGAGCGACGACTGGACGATCAACTGGGCCGACGCGGACTGCGGATACGGCGTCACCCAGGTCACCGACGGGATGCGTCTTGCGGGTAAGGAGAAGCCGGGCGAAACCGCGCTGCCTTACCAGACCCAACGCGCGGTGGCGTTGGACTTCGCCGCCAACATCGCCGCCGGAGTGCGGATCCTGCAGAGCAAGTGGAACGAGACCCGAGCCGCGGGACTCATCATCAACAACGGCAACCCGGCGAAGATCGAGAACTGGTTCTTCGCGGTGTGGGCCTACAACTCCGGCTTCTACCCGAACCGCAACGACGGTTCCCCGTGGGGGGTGGGTTGGCTGAACAACCCGGTCAACCCGCGTTACCCGGCCAACCGTGACCCGTTCCTGGAATTCACCTACGAGGACGCGGCGCGTCCGCAGAACTGGCCCTACCCGGAGAAGGTCATGGGTTGGGCCGGACACCCGGTCGAGGTGCTGGAAGCCCCGGGCGAGTTGGTCGCCGGCTTCCGACCCGCGTGGTGGAACGGGGACGCGATCACCGGTCCGCTGAACCGGCAACGGGTCAAGCCACCGGTGGACCTGTTCTGCGACAGCAGCAACCAGTGCTTTCCGGGCGAGGAGTTCGTCCCGAACGACCCGGACGTGATCGGGGAGCCGGCGGGACCGTGCGCACACAAGAACAGCTCCGGCTACTACGACCTGCGGTGCTGGTACCACGAGCCGGCGACGTGGAAGGAGGACTGCGACTACAGCTGCGGCAACGAACTGCTGCGTTTCGACCCCGGATACGAGTACCAGGAGGACGCCACCAGCTATCCCCCGAGGTGCACCCTGGACGGGCTGCCGTCCAACGCCAAGATCATCGATGACGTCCCGGACGACGTGCCCTCGATCCGACCGAACTGCGGCCGCCCGTGGACCAACGCGGGGACCTTCCAGTTCACGTTCAAAGAGGATGAACACGGCAACTATCCGGGCAAGATCGACATCCATCAGATCGGCGGTGGCTTCGGCGGCCACTTCTGGTTCACCCACACCCGGACCGCGGAGGCCGAAGGCGGAAAACTGGAGGTCAACGCCACGTGGAAACTGAACGAACCACATACCGGGCCGATGTCGATCCTGGTGGCGCTACCCGACCACGGTGCGCACACCAACCTCGCCAAGTACGTGGTGAAGACCGCGCAGGGTGAACGAACTCGGATCGTGCGCCAGCCCGGCGAGGGCAACCGCTGGGTCCCCATCGGCACGTTCATGTTCGACGGGATACCCGAGGTCACGCTCAGTTCGGTGACCCCGGACGGCACCGGTCGACACGACATCGCGTTCGACGCGATGGCCTTCGTCCCGGTCAACGGGAAGTACCACGAGGAGAGCGTCGAGGCGGTGGCCCTGTTCGACGAGGACCAGAACATCGACACCGCGGCACCCGAGTCGTGGCTCGGTGGCCCCCTGGCCAACCGGCAGGCCCTCTACGACTGGGCGATGGAGAAGTCGGAGGACATCCTGAGCATGCCGTGGTGCGATTCGATGGTCGGCGACTGCCTGCGTCCACGCATCGCCGATGCCGTGCGGGAGTGGCGAGAGGAGGTCCAGGAAGCGGGTACCGATCCGGTGGACCACCCGGACGGCAAGAGCATCGCCCGTTGGATCGGGTTCGCCAACTCCTACCTGGATAGACCGACGTCCGATCGACGCCCGGCCAGCTTCGACGACGACGCGCGGTACAAGATCCGGACCAAGATCACGGTGTCCTTCGTCACCGACGACAACGACAAGATCATTCCGGGTAGTGAGTGGGCGGTCTACGAACATCGCACCGCGGACACCTACCTACCGGGATTCGTGCTGGATCTGTTCCGCGCCGTGGTCGAGGAATACGGGTCCTGGGGAATCAGCGAACCGGATCTGAGCTACCGACTCCAGGACCTCAACGTCCATAACGGAGCATGGACGAGCGCCAACCCGATGCGCGACGGCATCCTTCCCGGACGGGCGTACGCCACAGCCGGGAAGGCACCGGTGGTGACCAACTACGCCGGGGAGCCCGTCGACTCCGGTGGGGACTGTGTCGCGGTGTTGACCGTCGCGGGCGGTTCCATCGGTTACCGGCCGATGCTGGGCGCGGAGGGCCCCTCGGAGGCGATGGCCGAGTTCAGCCAGAGCCTCAAGGACGACGACCGGATCGCCAGGCCGGTCGCGGACCTGGTCGAGGACATCCGGCAGATGTTCTTCGCCGACGGTCTGATCCCCGGCATGGGGGCGAGCATCTTCAAGTCCGCACCCCCGATCTGGCAGGAGCTGAACCTCCGGCTGTGCGCCGACGGCTCGGTCCGCAAGGTGTCCGGACGGCCCATCCTGCGGGCGAGCTGGATGCCGGACCACTACCTGTACCACAACGATCGGGCGATGGATTTGGAGGGCAACTACTCCGGCAGCAGCGAACCGGTGATGACCGGGGACTTCCACAACTTCAGCAAGACCCCGTTCCACCTCGACACGCCGTACAACCAGTGCGGACCGACGTCGGGGCGCAATGGGAACCCCTGGAACATCGCACCGCTGTCCAGCCCCGGGGTGAACCCCGACCAGGCACGGTTCTGCTTGGATCCGAATCTGCCTTCTGATCCCTCGCACAGCAGTCCCTGAAAGCACTAAACTCACTCCCCGCAGCGCACCGTGCGCTGCGGGGAGTACCGCTTGTGAGAACCACCGTGCCCATCCTGATCCCATCGGCCCCCGTACCGACCGGTGCCGTCTTAGCCTCGGTCCCCGCCGGTGGGCCGGGCCGGATACCCCATCCCCAGAAAGAGCATGTGCTGACATGAACCGGGCAGGTCCGTGATGGCTCTCGGCCTCCTACTCGCCGTCTTCCTCCCCGCCATGGTGGTGTGGCTGGGACTGGCGTTGCTCCCGTGGCGGCCGTTACCGCTGCGCGTGTTCCTGCTCGGCCTGCAGGTCGTCGCGACGATCGTCGCGGTCGTCCTGTTGCCCGCCAGGTGGGAGGTGTGGCTGTTCTTCCTCGGCCCCGGAGGGTTCGTGGCACTGCTGCGTGGCTATGCGGCCTTTCTCGAGGTGCGGGACACGCGGCGAGCCCGGCACGACACCTGAAGCTCGGCCCGACCCTTCCACCCCGCGTCGGCTCACGGACATCCAACGCGCTGGAACGGGACGTCCGGGGGTTATCCGTTTCGGGCCGCTCGCTATGCGCGGTTCTTCGTCGGTATGCGGAAAACGGCCTCGTGACACGCAGGCTCTGCGCAAAGAGCCTTACCGCGATCACGAAAGGACCGCTGACCGATGGACATTGAGCCCGGCCGGAACGCCGCGATCACCAGCGTGGTTCGGCCGAGTGACGAGACGGGCGGAACCCTGCGGCTGGCCCGCACCGACGACTTCGACTCGCTGGACCCCGGAAACACCTACTACGCCTACACCTGGAACTTCCTCCGGTTCATCGGCCGCACCCTGGTCACCTTCGACACCGCACCCGGTAAGGCCGGGCAACGTCTGGTACCCGACCTGGCCGAGTCGCTCGGCGAATCCTCCGACGGAGGGCGGACTTGGACCTATCGGCTGCGTGAAGGTCTCCGCTTCGAGGACGGCAGTCCGGTGACCGCCGCCGACGTGAAATACGCGATCGCCCGAAGCAACTACGGTTCCGATGTCCTCGGCAGCGGCCCCATGTACTTCCGGCACCTGCTCGGCACCGACTATCAAGGGCCGTGGCGGGAGCCGGACGTCGACGGGCCGGTCACGTTGGAGACGCCGGACGAACGCACACTGGTGTTCCGACTGCAACGCCCCTTCGCGGCGTTGGACCTGCTCGCCACGATGCCGAGCACGACCCCCGTCCCACGTTCGGCGGATACGGGGGCCGACTATCGACTGCGCCCGGTCTCCACAGGGCCGTACCTGATCGCACACTACGAACCGGGCAAGCAGGCGGTGCTGGAACCGAACCCGCACTGGGATCCGGCCACCGACCCGGTGCGCAAACGTCGGGCCTCCCGGATCACGGTCACGCTCGGCGTGGCCCCGCACGAGGTCGACGAGATGCTCTTGGACGGCCGGGCTCACGTGGACCTCGCGGGATTCGGTGTTCAACCGAGCACCCAGGAACGCATACTCGCCGACCCAGTACTACGTTCCCGCACCGACAATCCGCTCACCGGGTTCACGTGGATCTACTGCATGTCCAGCCGCATACCCCCGTTCGACAACATCCACTGCCGTCGGGCCGTGCAGTACGCGACCGACAAAGCAGCCATGCAAAAGGCCTACGGTGGGCCGATCGGCGGCGACATCGCCACCACGATCCTTCCGCCCACTTTGGATGGTTATGAACCGTTCGACCGATATCCGGTCGGCGAGGACGGCACCGGGGACCTGGAAGCGGCTCGCGCCGAACTGGCCGCGGCCGGGATGCCCGACGGGTTCCGCACGAAGATCGCAGCCAGAAAGGACCGACTCAAGGAGTACCGCGCCGCCGAGGCCCTCGCCGCGGGTCTGGCCCGAGTGGGGATCGAGGCCGAGGTGTTGGACTTCCCCTCCGGCGACTACTTCGAATCCTACGGAGGCTGCCCGGCCTACCTCCGGGAACACGGCATCGGCATCATCATGTTCGGCTGGGGCGCCGACTTCCCCGACGGGTACGGCTTCCTGCAACAGATCCTGGACGGTCGGGCGATCAAACCCCGAGGCAACCAGAACATGGGCGAGCTCGACGATCCAGAGATCAACGAATTGCTGGACGAGGGTGCCGCCTGTTCGGACCCGGTGCGACGCGCCCAGATTTGGCACCGAATCGACCGGCTCGCCATGGAGCACGCGGTGATCGTGCCGTACCTGTACCCGCGCTCCCTGCTCTACCGAGCCCCGGAGACGCGCAACGTGCTCGTCACCGGTTCCTTCGGGATGTACGACTACGTCGCGATGGGAGCGAGCTGAACCACGGTCCTTTTTCGCCGGGGCGACGGTGATCGACTCGAAAACCGTTGCCCCGGCGGATCTTTGAACCAATCGGCCCAGACTCGTACATCTCCTGCGGACTCCGCCTATGCACCCTGAGCGGGCACCTATGCACACGACCCCCGAACAGTGGATTCACCGGCATCCGTCCCGCTTGACTGAACACGTGCCGCCGGAAACTCCGAGCACCTGAGCCGGCCCCGACTCTGCCGAGGAGCCAACCCATGTCGTCCACCACTGCCAAATTGTTGCTGTCCCGCCTCCGAGAGCACGGCGTGGAACACGTCTTCGGGATCGTCGGCCGGGAGGCTGAAGCGATCCTGTTCGACGAGGTCGAGGGAATCGATTTCATCCTCACCCGACACGAGTTCACCGCCGGGATCATGGCCGACGTACTCGCTCGTCTCACCAACCGGCCGCAGGCGTGCTTCGCGACCCTCGGGCCTGGAGCCACCAACCTGTCCACCGGTGTGGCGACCTCCGCATTGGACCGCAGTGCCGTCATCGCGCTGGCCGCGCAATCGGAGTCGCACGACATCTTCCCGAATGACACCCACCAGTGCGTCGACACCGTCGGGCTCATGCGCCCGCTGACGAAGTTCGCCGCGGAGCTCGCCCGCCCCGGCGACATCGTCGACCTGGTGGACTCCGCCGTGTCGGCCGCCACCGTCGAACCACTCGGTCCCAGTTTCCTCAGCCTCCCGGTGAACCTGCTGAGCGCCGAGGTGGATGCCCCGAACACTCCGGCCGTCGTCTCCCCGCAGTCCCCCCGGGGCGTTGTCGATCCTAATTGGACCAAGGAGTTGGACCGGGTCGTGCCGCTGCTGGAGCAGGCCAAGCACCCGGTGCTCGTCGTGGGCAGTGCCACGATCCGGGCGGGCGCGGTGGAGGCCCTGCGTGCCTTCGTCGACCGCACCGGCATCCCGGTGATCACCACTTACACGGCCAAGGGTGTACTGCCGCACGAACATCCGTTGAACTACGGCGCCGTGAGCGGGTACATGGACGGCATCCTCGAATTCCCCGCCCTGGACACGCTCTTCGGCCCCGTGGACCTGATCATCGCGCTGGGTTACGACTACGCCGAGGACCTCCGCCCGCCGATGTGGGCCCACGGTGTCCCCAAGAAGGTCGTCCGCGTGGCCGCGACGCCGAACCCCATCCCCCGGGTGTTCCGCCCCGATGTCGACGTGGTCGTCGATCCGGCGAGCTTCCTCGCCGCCTTGGACCGGGCCACCACGGACATGCCCACCAAACAGGCACACGACATCCAACCGCTGCGGGCGCGGATCGCGGAGCTGCTGTCCGACTCCAAGGAGTACTCCGACGGCATGCGGGTACACCAGGTGATCGACACGATGAACGCCGCACTCCCGCCCAACAGCACGTTCGTCAGCGACATCGGTTACTTCCGCCACTACGGCGTGCTGTTCGCCAAGTCCGACCAGCCCTACGGATTCCTCACTTCCGCGGGCTGCTCCAGCTTCGGCTACGGACTGCCCGCCGCGATGGCGGCACAACTGGCCCGACCGGACGACACGGTGTTCCTGATCGCGGGGGACGGCGGGTTCCACTCCAACAGCGCCGACCTGGAGACCGCCGCGCGACTGAACCTGCCGGTCGTCATGGTGGTGGTGAACAACAGCCGCAACGGCCTGATCGAGCTGTACCAGAACAAGGGTCACGGACGTTCGCACAATCCGGCCGTCGGATTCTCCAATGTGGACTTCGTACAGCTGGCCGAGGCCAACGGGGTCGAGGCGGTGCGCGCCACCGACCGCAAGAGCCTCGCCTCGGCACTGAGCAAGGGCCAGGAGCTGCGTCGGCCGTTCCTCATCGAGGTGCCGATCACCTACGAGTTCTCCGCGGACGGGTTCACCGCTTTGGACATCTGACGCGCCCACGAGTGTGAACCGACCATGAGTGACGTAGGGAGTGATTCCGGGATGGGCTCATCCCCGATCATCGGGTTCTCGATACACCTCGGCACCGTCGCCCCGACCGACACCGGGTCGATCCCGCCGTGGGTGAGCACCGGCCACGCGATACCCGTGCTCGTCGAACCCAAGACCTCCGGGGAACCGTACTGGAGCGGCTGGGCCCTGGCGGGTGACTCCCGGGCGACGGCCGTGGCCAGCCACGACGGGGTGACCGTGCTGTTGGCGGGCGAGCTCTACCACCGGGCGGAACTGGGGTCCGTGGTGGGCGAAACGGCCGATGGCCTCTCCGACGCCGAGTTGCTGCTGGCCTGCTGGCTGCGTTACGGGCCGTCGGGGCTGCGGCTGTGCAATGGTCGGTTCGCCGCCGTCGTCGCCGAGAACGACAGCGTGGTGGTGGCCACCGATCACGCCGGGACCATCCCGCTCTACCTGCGGACCCGTCCCGACGGTGTCGACGTCGCCACCGAGGCCAAGGTCCTTGCCGAAGGGGCGGGGGATTCATTCCCCGCCCCGGGCACGGAACCCGCCCCCGGTCTCACCGGCGTACGTCGGGTACAGGCGGGTACGGCCGTGACCCTGGTGCCGGGTTCCACCGTGGCCGAAGCCGCACGCACCTGGCGGCCACCGCACCATCGCCTGATCGTGTCCCCGGACGAAGCGGTGAACCGGGTGGCGGACGTGCTCGACAAGGCGGTGCGTACCCGGTTGGGCGGGCCACACGATCCGGTCACCGCCGTGCTCTCGGGTGGGATCGACTCCAGTTCGGTGGTGGCGCTGGCAAGCGGCGGGGGACGGCCGGTGCGGACGATCTCCTTGGGCACCGACATCGGAGACGAATTCGCCGCCGCTCGTGTCGTCGCCGAACACCTGGGCACTCGGCACCACGAGTTCCGTTGCAGCAGCGAAGAACTCGTCCGGCAACTGCCGTGGGCGGTCGCTGCCGCCGAGATCGTCGACGCGGAGGTGCTGGAGTACCTGCTGCCTCTGGTCGTGCTCTATCGCATGGTCCCGAACGAGGGCACCCGCATCGTGACCGGCTACGGCGCCGACATCCCCCTCGGCGGCATGCACCGGACCACCGAACGGCTGCATTCGTTGGACGAGGTGATCGCCTTCGACATGGGCACGTTCGACGGCCTGAACGAACTGTCCCCGGTGCTCGGCAGCATGGCGGGGCATTGGACCACGCACCCGTTCTGGGATCGCGACGTCCTGGATCTGTTGACCGCGCTCGAACCGGGACTCAAACGCCGTGACGGGCGAGACAAATGGGTGCTGCGGGAAGCGATGCGGGAGTTACTGCCCACCGCCACCGTGACCCGTCCCAAGCTCGGCATCCACGAGGGCTCGGGGACGAGTAGCGCGTGGTCACAACTGTTGCGCCGGGTCGGCGTCGCGGAGTCCGACCTGGCTTCGGTCAAAACGGCGATGGCGGCCGTGTTCCACCGCCGGACGGTCCGGGAACAGGAACCACCCGGCGAGGTGTCCTTCGACGACGTGCTGGATGAGGTTATGTCCGAACAGAATCTGGCGGTGACGCGATGACCGCGCCGCTTGCCGACTACTCGGCGTTCGCCGGCAAACGACTGGCGATCGTCGAGCACATGCTGCACCACCCCTACTACCTGGGTATCCGCCAGGCGCAGGAGCACGGCCTGGAGATCTGGCTGCTGACCGGCGACCGCGACTGGTACACCCACGGCCGGGACTGGGACAGCCATCCCATATCCATCGTGGACAAGGTGTTCGATGTGGACACCGATGACCCCGAAGCCGTGGCCGCCGTCGTCAGCGACGGCGACGGGAACCCCATCGTGGACGGTCTGGCCTCCTACTCCGACTACCACACCGTGCTCGCCGCCGAGGTGGCCCGCAAGCTCGGACTGCCCGGACCCGATCCCAAGGCGGTGGAGACGGCCAATGTCAAGGACCGACTGCGACTCGCGCTCGGTGACGAGCCGTTCAACATCCCGCACTTTCTGGTCACCTCCCGGGACCAGCTGGAGGAGGCGGCCGAGCGGCTGGGCTTTCCCATGATCGCGAAACCACCCGCGGAGGCGATCAGCTACGGCGTCCGCCGGGTGGACGACATGGCCCAGCTCATCGACGCCTGGACCGAGCTGTCGGCCGTGCGCCACAGCCTGCGCGGACAACCCCGCAACGGCGACGTCCTGCTGGAGAAGTACGTCGAGGGCGTCGAGGTGAGCGTGGAGACGATGACCGTGCGTGGCCACACGCACGTGTTCGGAGTGACCTCCAAGGACCTCTTCGGGGACCCCGCCTACATCGAGTGCGGACACACGTTCCCCGTCCCCCTCCCCGACGAGGAACGCGAACTCCTCTACCACGCGGTGCGACGGACCTTGGAACTGATCGGCTTCGACCACGGGCCGTGTCACACCGAAGTGCGTCTCACCGCCGAGGGGCCGCGCATCATCGAGGCGAACCCGCGCACCCCGTCGAGCTGCATGACGATGCTCGTCGCCGACGTCACCGGTCGCAGTCCGATCCTGGACGGCTGGCTGTTGGCGCTCGGCGAGACACCACCCATCGAGCCGGTGACGTACTCCGGTGGCGCCGCCGTGCGAATGCTCTACCCGAAACGCAAGGGAGTGCTCGCCCGGGTGGACGGCGTGGAGGAGGCGAAGTCGGTCCCCGGAGTGCAGGTGCTGCTGCACGTGGAACCGGGCGATCGACTGTTCGAACGGATGGACAACTCGTCCTGTGTCGGATTCACCTACTGCGCCGGTCCCGATCGACTCGCCGCGCGCGACGCGGCCGACCTCGCGGCGTCCCGGCTGGACTTCGTGGTGCGGGAGGATGTGTGATGAACGAGGTTCCCGAACGCGTCCGCGCCACCAGCTCCCCCCGTTACGCGCAGGTGGCGACGTACATGCGGCTGCCCCTGGTGCCGAAGGCCGTGGGATACGACGTCGCCGTCATCGGCGCCCCCTACGACGGCGGCACCAGCTACCGTCCGGGAGCCCGACTCGCCCCTCGGGCCATCCGACACGAGTCATGCCTGATCCACGGCACGGGCATCGACCGCGGACCGAACATCTTCGACGTGCTCGACGTCGTCGACGCGGGTGACCTGGACCTAAGCCCGTTCTCGATGGAACTGGCGATCGAAACGGCCACGCAAGCTCTGACGGAGTTGCTGCAGGACAACGACGCGTTCCTCATGTTCGGCGGGGACCACTCGCTGTCGCTGCCGGGAATGCGCGCGGCCTACGCCAAGCACGGGCCGCTGGCTGTGCTGCATTTGGACGCACACAGTGACACCTTCCCGCCGGTGTACGGGGGTTTGCACCACCACGGAACCCCGTTCCGGTGGGGACTCGACGAGGGGTTGATCGACCCCCACAGCATGATCCAGATCGGCATTCGCGGACACAACCCGAGCCCGGACTCGTTGGACTACCCACGCGGCCGCGGCGTCACCGTGGTGACGGCCCAGGAATGCGAGGGCCCGGACGCCGTCGAACGACTCACCCAACTGATCCGCGAGGTGGCCGGGGACAGGCCGCTGTACGTGTCGGTCGACGTGGACGTCGTCGACCCCGCCTTCGCCCCGGGCACGGGCACTCCGGCCCCCGGAGGGTTGACCTCCCGGGAACTGCTCGGCCTGCTCAACGCGGTCGGGGACCTGAATCCAGTGGCCTTCGACGTGATGGAGGTGTGCCCACCGTTCGACCATTCAGGCATCACCGCGCTGCTCGCCGCTGAGGTCGGCGCCGAACTGCTTTACCAGTACCTGCGGGCGCACCGGGGTGACTCCACGGTACGCCCGACGTTCTCCAGGACCAATGTGACCAACGGGGCGACGTTCCCCACGGAGTCGAAAGGAAAGCCGTGACCACCACCGCCGAATCACCGGTTATCGACTGCAGTGAGCATCACGATCTACTGAACGAGCTGCGGGCGACCCTGCCCTCGGTCCCCCGTCGGGACCTGAAGGCCTACTTCGCGGCAGCGTTGGAGGCCAGCAAGCGGCTGCCCGCCGACCTCGTGCGACGCCTGACCGACTTCCGTGACAACGGAAACGAGGACGGGTACCTGTTGCTGCGTGGGCTTCCGAGGGAGGCCGATCTTCCCGAGACCCCGAACAGCACCCCCGCCCCCGTGGACCGCCCGCTGCTCGCCTCGGAAGCGTGGCTGGCCCTGGTGGGCCGGGTGCTCGGCCTGCCGACGGGTTACCACGAGCTGCGTTTCGGCACCGTCTACCACGACATCTACCCCTCACCGGGTGCGCACTACCTGTCGTCGGAGACCTCCGAGACGCTGCTCGAGTTCCACACCGAGATGGCTTACCACCAGCACCAGCCGCAGTACGTCATGTTGGCCTGTTCCCGGTCCGACCACGAGAACAAGGCGGCGACCCTGGTCGCCTCGATCCGCCGGGCCATCCAGCTGATCGACGAGAAGACCAAGTCCCGCTTGATGGACCGACCCATCCCGTGCAATGTGGACGTTTCTTTCCGAGGTGACGACCCGGAGCTGAAGAAGGGGCCGCCCGCTCGCGTGTGCGTGCTCTCCGGCGACCCCGAGGACCCGATGCTGGGATACGACCGGGAACTGCTGGCCCCGGACAACGCCGAGGACGAACAGGCCCTCAGCGTGCTGTCCAAGGCGTTGGACGAGGTGACCAAGCCGGTCAAGCTGTCGCCGGGTGACCTGTTGATCGTGGACAACTACCGGACCACCCACGCCCGGACCCCGTTCAAGCCGCGTTGGGACGGCCGGGACCGCTGGCTGCACCGGATGTACATCCGGGTGCCGGAGCGCATGTCCGGCACCGGCGAGGCCGGCGACGTCGTGAAGTTCGTGCCCCGGTAAACGCGCACTCGGAACTGAGGACGCGGACACCGAAGGACGGAGGGCGAAGTTGCCAGACCACGGGGATGTGCAGCGGGTGGCCGACGCCGCGGGCCTGCCCGCGGCCGGATGGAACGACCTGCTGAGCGCGGAGGACTTCTTCCAGACTCCGCGTTGGCTGGCCGTGCAGGAACGCAACGGCGGCACGACGCTGGACTTCCTCATCCGGCGGCGGGCGGGCAGGCCCGTCGCCGGGCTGGTGGCGGCGTGGGCGGACGAGCGGGTGCCGTGGCTGCTCGCTCGTCCGGACACGCTACTCGCCAACGCCTGCGACGAGGACCTGACTGGTGCACGTCGCCTCCGGAAAACCCTGGCGGGAGAGGAAGCGGATCTCGCCTCGACACTCCTACCTTCGCTCGTGCTCGGTGGTCGGCATCTCGGTCGGACCCGGATGCTGACCACCCCCTCCGCGACACGCCAGGACCTGCACACGTTGCTGGAACACGCGGAGGGACTCGCGACACAGCGGGGTGCCGCGACGGTGTGTTTCCCCCACGTCGACGTCCGCGACACGTGGCTGATCGACGTGCTCGAGGAACGCGGCTACGACTGGCACACCAGCGAGCACTACTGCTGGTTGCCGATACCGCCCGGCGGCTTCGACGAGTACCTCGCCGACATGACCCAACACCGGCGACGCAGGGTGCGGTTGGAACGCCGGGCACTCGCCGCGGCGGGAGTCGAGGTTCGGCTGGAGCCGCTGACCACGGCGCTGGCGCCTCGACTCGGTCAACTCGACGCCAATCTGCTCGCCAAGTACGGCAACCCCGCGGACCCGGAACACTCGGCGGGACTACTGGCCTGGATCGCCGAGGTGATGGGTGACGACGCCATGGTGTCACTGGCCAGAATGGACGGAGAGATCATCGGGTTCGGCTTGGTGTTGCGCTCCACGGCCAGAGGCGAGCAGCAGTGGTTCGGACACCGGGCGGGATTCGACTACGCCGCCAAGGGCAAACTCCCGCTCTACTACGAGGTTCTCTACTACCGGGTGCTGGAGGCCGCCGCCGAACAGGGCGCGACGGTACTGCACGCGGGTGTCGGCAGCACGGCGGCCAAACTCGCCCGTGGCTGCCTGTCCAGTGAGCAGCGCTCCTACCTGCTGCCGTTGCCGCACAGCACGTCCACTCTCACGGTTCCCAGCCCCCGAGCACATGCCGAGTCACGTTCCACCCGGGAGGTCACCCCATGAGCACGATCCCCACGGACGCCGATCGCCGCACGGCTCGGGCGGGTGCCGGGTGGAACGCCGCGGTGGGAGCCGTGGTCAACCCGTCCCGACGACGTGGCGGCACCCTCCGCCTCGCCTCCTCCGCCGACGTCGACTCACTCGACCCCGCGCGGACCTACTACGTGTGGGTGTGGTTGCTGCAACGGTTGCTCAACCGCACGCTGATGGCCTATCCGACGGAGGCGGGCCCCAAGGGGCTGACCCCGGTCCCGGACCTCGCCGAGGCACCCGGAGAGGTCAGCGCGGACGGACTGACGTGGACCTACCGACTGCGTCCCGACGTGCGTTACGAGAACGGCAGGAAGGTGCGCGCGGCCGACATCCGGCACGCGGTGCAGCGTGTCTTCGCCCAGGACGTGTTGCCGGGCGGGCCCACCTACCTCATCCCGCTGCTGGACGACCCGGCCCGGCCGTATCCGGGGCCGTACCGTGATCCCGACGGCTTACCCGCGGTCCACACCCCGGACGACCGCACGATCGTGTTCCGACTCCGCAGCCCGTTCCCGGACTTCGACCACCTCATGGCCCAGCCCTGCACCGCCCCGGTGCCGCAGTGGGCGGACACCGGCGCCCGCTACGGTGAGGCCCCACTGTGCTCCGGGCCGTACCGGGTGGCCGAGTATCGAGCCGGGTCCCGACTGCGGTTGGAGCGCAATCCACACTGGGACCCGGCCACCGACCCGATCCGTCCCGCCCTGCCCGACCGGGTGGAGTTGACCATCGGCATGGGGGTCGACGAACTGGACGACCGACTGATCGCCGGGGAGTTCGACATCAACCTCGAGGGCCGTGGTCTGCAGCACGCGGCGCAGCGACGAGTGTTGGCGGACCCGCTGCTACGGGCGAACACGGACAACCCGGAGACCAACTTCCTGCAGTACATCTCGATCCAACCGCAGATCCCACCGTTCAACGACATACACGTCCGCCGGGCGATCCAGTTCGCCGCGGACCGGGTGGCCCTCCAGGAGGCCAGGGGCGGGCCGATCACCGGTGGGGACATCACCACGGTGCTGTTCCCACCCCGGTTGGCGGCACACCAGGACCTCGACCTCTATCCGGCGGGTCCCGATCTGCGTGGCGATCTCGACGCCGCCCGCGCCGAACTGGCGAGGGCCGGACTGCCGGACGGTTTCTCCGCCGTGATCGGTACCCAACGGGGCAAGTTCCGACTGGTGGCCGACGCGCTGGCCGAATCCGTCGCCCGGGTCGGCATCCGACTGTCGGTGACGGAACTGGACGTGGCCACCTACTTCAGCCAGGGCGTGGGCTCCCCCGCCACGATCCGCGACCGCTCACTCGGCCTGGTGGTCACCGACTGGGGAGCCGATTTCCCCACCGAGTACGGGTTTTTGACCCCACTCGTGCACGGCGAACAGATCAAACCGGCGGGTGGCAACTGGAACCTGGCCGAGCTGGACGACCCGACGATCAACACGTTGATCGACAGCACCCTCACCTGCTCCGACCCCCACCAACGGGTCGAACTGTGGCGGAAGGTGGAACGGCGTGTGTTGGAACTGGCGGTGTTCCTCCCGCTGGTCCACGACAAAACGCTGCATTACCGCAATCCCTGGGTCACCAACGTCTACGTGCACCCGGCGTTCGGCCTCTACGACGTGCAAGCCATGGGAGTGGACAGTTGACCGTGAACACCCTCGAATGGCACCGGCTCGACCCCGACTCCGAGAAGCTGCTGGACGGTTGGCTCACCCTGTCCACGGAGTCGGCGGACACCTCCGGTTACACCCCACCGCCGTGCCCGGTGGATCTGGTCGGTTCGGTGCGCTTCGCTCCCCCGGACACCGAGTTGGAGGACTGGGTGGTGTGCCGGGACGGCGCCGTGGTCGGCGCGTTACGGCTCGCCCTGCCCGCGGCCGCACCGGTGGTCCGGGTCGACCAACTGCTCGTGCACCCGAACCACCGACGTCGCGGGATCGGCCGGGCACTGCACGAACGAGCGCTCGAACGGGCCGCCCACCACAACCGGTCCGTGCTCAGCACGACGCTGTCGGCCGCGCTGCCCGACGGTCCCCCGGTGGACGAGACTCCCGCGGCGTTCGCGACCGCCATGGGAGCCGTCCCCTCCGAAAAGGGTGCCGGCATACACCAGTGGCTGGATCTTTCCGAACACGATCCGCTCGCCGCCGGGATCCCCCCTGTGCCCGCCGGCTATCGGCTGGTCACCTGGGGGACGGTGACCCCGGACGAGTACGCCCTGACGGTGTCGACGCTGGAACAGTCACTGGGCGGCGAACAGCGGTCGGACGGGGAGGTCGAGACCAGCTACGCACGTCGATTCGAACGGATGCGGATCGGCCGCGGCCGACGCGCCTATCACACGGGAGTGCTGCACGAACCCAGTGGACAACTGATCGGCTACACCAGCATCTCCAAGACCACCGGCAATCCGGAACACGCACTCCAGGGCATGACCGTCGTCCATGTCGAGCATCGCGGGCACGGCCTCGGCCGGATCATCAAACTGGCCAATCTCGAGTTGGCTCGACGTCATGAGCCCCGGCTGCGCTTCCTGGAGACCACCAACGCCGAGGACAACGCCGCGATGATCGCCGTCAACGAGGCGCTGGGATTCCGCCCACACGACCGCTGGGTGGTGTGGAACCGCATGTGTTGACCCAGGTCTGCCGGGACGTCCGCCCCGCGCGGTGACACGGGACCCGATCCGACTCTCCCACGCGGGCGACACCGGCTCGGGTCCCTCGTCGAATCCGCCCCCTCCCCCAGCCAGCCGAGAGCCCACTTGCCCGAAAGCGCGGTGATCGTCGTTCTCGGGCTGTTGCGGGATCGACACGCGGTTCCACGGCATACGATCGCGGCCGTCGCAGAATGCACCGCGGCCCATGGGAGCGGACCGCTGCGAATTCGTACGAGCGCAGCGCATCCGCAAGATCGTCACCGCCGCCGATCGGCTTTCCCGGCTCCTTGCCGGCCGTCGATTCCCTCGACGCGATCAGGCCACCACCGCAATCGGAATCCTCTTTAGACCCGTCTTCGGGTCGGGAGTACTCACCGGAGGTCGACTCCTCGGTGCCGTTGTCCCGAAAGTCGTGACCGCTGCCGGGGCTCGACCGTCGCGAACCTTCCGGCACCGTCGTTTCGCGACGGTGCCGGTGCCCGGCCGAACCGAGGGCTTCGCCGCTCAACCGGTCGAACCGGGTGGCCTGTCCGTCGAGACGACCTCGTCGGGCTCCACGGCCTGCGCCCCGCCGTCCTTGCCGGCAGCGCCGGGTAACGTCCCCACCCCGACCCCGGCGATCACCAAGGCCGCCCCGGCGAGCGCGAGCACGCTCGGCCGTTCGGAGAGCACCAGCCACGCCGCGGCGATCCCCACCACCGGTACGAGCATCGAGAACGGGGCCACCATACCCGCCGGATACCGTTTGAGCAGCGCGGTCCAGATCCCCGAACCCGCGACCGTGCCCAACAGCACGATGTAGGCCAAGGCGGCGAGACCGGGCCAGCCCTGCGGTCCCAGCGCGGCACCGAGGGCCACCCACCCCGTGGTGGGCCCCTCCATGGCCGCGGACAACGCGAGCAACGGCACCGGTGGCACCACCGACATCCACAACGCGAAGCGCAGCGGACTGCTCGGCCGGGCCAGCCGGCTGGAGAGATTGCCCAACGCCCAACCCAGCGCGGCCAGCAGGGTCAACGCCATCGGCAGCAAAGTGGTCGCCTGCGCCCGGTCCACGCCGATCGCCACCATTCCCAGCACGGCGAGACCGATCCCGACGAGTCCGCGTCCGGACACGCGTTCGCTCAGCAGCAACGCGCCGAGCAACACGGTCAGTGGCGCGGAGGCCTGGACCACCACCGAGGACAGTCCTGTGGGCATGCCCATGTCGATGGCCAAAAACAGCAGCCCGAACTGGAACGCGCCGAAACCGAGCCCGTAACCGAGCAACCATCTCAGCCGCACGTCCGGGAACGGCACGAAAAGCACCACCGGCACGGCGAGGACCAGGTAGCGCAACGCGGCCAGGAAGAACGGCGGGAAATGATCCAGCCCGATCCGCACCGCCAGGAAGTTCAGTCCCCAGAACACGGCCACCAGGGCCGCGAGCATACGGTCGCGGGCGGTCACGGCAGCAACGAGTGGATGATCCGGTCGCCGAGCCCACGCAGCCGCAGGCCGTCACCGACCTGGCCGGGGTCCTCCCCGCACTGCTGGAGCACCACGACGTGGGGCACTCCGGCCGGATCGACGAGCAACCAACAGAACATCACCACGCCGGGACTGGACCCTCCTTTGAACACCGCGACGGGCCAGCGTTCCCCGTCGATCGGCACGCCCGGATAGGTGGTGACGATCTCGCGGATCGTGCCGGTGCGGTCCCGGGTGGTGTCCCGCCACACCCCGGCCAACGCGTTAGCCACGTCGCGGGCGCTGAGGAACCAGTCCAAACCCAGGTGGTACACGGGGCGGTTCAGATCCCGCATCCGGGTGGTCAGCGGCCGTTCGATGCGTCGCAACAACTCGTACCGCTGTGCCCGGTCCCCGGCGGACCATTCCGGCAACAACGACGGATCATCGCCCCAGCCGATCTCGAACAGCTCACGACTGCTGAGGAACGGACGCAACACGTCGGGATCCTGATGGCCCGAGTCCACCACGGCACGGTGCACGGCGTCCCGGCCGAGCCGGTGCAGCACCATGTCGGCGGCCGTGTTGTCGCTCATCGCGATCATCTTGTGCGCGACCTCCCGCACCGTGGCCCGGGCGCCGTCGGGAAGATCCTGCATCTCCCCCGTCGGCAGGCTACGCAGCTGCGGGAGCAGGGTGAGTTCCTCGTCCCATCGCACCGTCCCGGCCTCGATCGCTCGGGCGAGCGCGCGCAGCAGGTAGAGCTTGTAGGCCGACCCGGTGGGCATGAGCCGATCCGGCGACCGCTCGTACAGGCTGACCCAGCGATCGTCGACCAGCCGGGCGACCAACGCCGTGCTGGTCACCCCGGGGACGTCGAGTGCCGCGTCGAGTTCGTCCCAGTCACGAAGTGGCGGTATCACCAGCTCGGGCCCCAATCCCAGCCCGCGGATGAGCCCGGAACTGTCGATCACGATGGACAACGTGAAGCGGTCACCGGTGGGACCGATCAGCGTGGCCCACCCCTTGTGCGCCACGGGGGTGTAGGACTCCACGGTGAACGGGCCTTGCGCCCGCCACGAATCCAGCAGTGCGGACAGCCCGTCCCCGTGTTTGTCCACGAAGGCGGCGACGAAGTGGTCCCGGGGGTCCTCGGCGAGTCCTGGCCCGGGCTCGGCGAGCATCTCGACCGCCCAACGCATACGGCTTTCCACGAGCGGGCGCCGCGCGGTCGTCGCATCCGCCCCGCTGGTCTCGGTAGTGGTCAACATCGGCTCCTCGATGGGTGGTCAGCTCCGGTGCACGCTGATGGCCGAGCACGGACACAGCTCGGCGCACAGCAGGACGTCCTCGTGCAGCCGAGGCGGTGGTTGGCTTTCGAGCAACTCGACGGTGCCGTCGGCATCACGCTGGGCGAACACCTCGGGGGCGGTCATCGCGCATCGGCCGACGCCGCAGCAGGCATCCCGGTCCACCGTCACGGTCAGTTCGGCCATGTCACTCACCACGTCACCGGTAACGCCGCGAGTCCGTAACTGGACACCTCGTGCCGGAATTCCAGCTCCTCGAAGGGAACGGCGAGGCGGGCCTGGGGCAGCAGGCGCAGCATCCCGTACAGCATCTCCTCGAGCTCGACCTTGGCCAGCCACTGGCCGAGGCATTGGTGCACGCCGTGGCCGAACGCCAGGTGCCGGCGCGCGTCCCGACGAGGATCGATCGTGTCCGGGTCGGGGAACCGGGATTCGTCCCGGTTGCCCGCGGAGAGTGAGAGCACCACTCCCTCTCCGGCTCGGATCAGCGTGTCACCGAGTTGCACGTCCTCGGTGGCGGCCCGGGCCAGCCCGTTCTGCACGATCGAGTGGAAACGCAGCAGTTCGTCCACGGCACCGGGGACGAGCGTGGGGTCACGACGCAGCTGTGTGGACAGGTTCTCGTCGGTGAGCAGGCTGAGCAGGTTGAGCGCGGCCTGGCTGGACGTCGTACCGTGACCGGCCACGAGCAGGAGCCGGCACATCGGCACCAGTTCCTCGACGGTGAGCCGTCCGGTCTGCACCTCGTTGACGACGAGTCGGCTCACCAGGTCGGACCCCGGCTTGTTGATGCGCGATTCGACGAGTTCCCTCAAGTAGCCGTCCAGGTCCTCGCGGGCCGCCTTGACCTGTTCGGGGGTGTAGCCACGGTCGATCAGGATCGCGCTGCGGTTCTGGAAGAAGGCGTGCGCGTCGTCGGGGATGTCGAGCAGGAACGCGATCACCTGGGACGGCAGCGGCAGGGCGAACGTGGCCACCAGGTCCACCGGGGGTGTGCTCGCCGCGATCTCGGTGAGCATCTCCTCCACCAGCCGCCGGATCCGTGGTCGCCACTCCTCGACGGCGCGGGGCAGGAAATCGCGCGCGAGCATCGAGCGCAGCCGTGAATGTTCCGGGTCGTCCATACGGATGAACGACGCCGACTGGGGCTGTGCCCGCACCAACTTCGAGGTGCGCGTCATCATCGGGAAGCCTGGGGCGCTGGTCACCGCGGTGAACCGGCGATCACCGAGCACCGCGCGGATGTGCTCGTACGCGGTGACCAACCAGACCTGGCTGCCGTCCCACAACCGCACCGGACGCGCCGCGGGTCCGTTCCGCATGGCCGCCAACTCCGGCGGCGGATGCAACGGGCACGCACCACGCCGCATCGGATACGACGGCACCGACGTCTGCTGCACCACGTCCACCATTCACCGTCCATTGTCGACATCGTGTTGACCTCGATCACGATAGGTCGCCCCGAAGCGTCGACACGGCCGTCGCGGGCACACATGCATACCTCACGCGGTATCGCGCATAACCGAAACCCGACACCGGTGGGTCGAACGTCATTACGCTCGGGCCCATCCGGAGCAGAGGAGGGAAGTCGTGACCGCAGCACTCCACGGTAAGGTCGCTTTCGTCAGCGGAGCCAGTTCGGGTATCGGCGCGGCCACCGCTCGCATGCTGGCTGAACAAGGCGCCTCGGTGGCGATCGCGGCACGGCGCACCGACCGACTCCTCGCCTTGCGCGACGAGTTGACGGCGAACGGGGCCGACGTTCACGTGATCAAGCTCGACGTCACCGGCGAACAGGCCTGCCGCGACGCCATTGCTTCCACAGTGGACACCTTTGGTGGGCTGGACATACTGGTGAACAACGCGGGCGTGATGCTGCTCGGCCCCGTGGAAGGCGCCGACATCACCGACTGGACCAGGATGATCGAAGTGAACGTCCTGGGCCTGATGTACCTGACCCATGCGGCCCTGCCGCACCTGTTGGAGCGCAAGGGCACGCTGGTGCAGATCTCCTCCGTCGCCGCTCGCGTGGTGGGCAAGGGCGCCGCGGTCTACAACGCGAGCAAGTTCGCGGTGAACGGGTTCAGCGAGGGGGTTCGACACGAGGTCACCGAACGCGGGGTGCGGGTCGTCGTCATCGAGCCCGGCTCGGTGGCCACCGAACTTCGCGATCACATCACGCACGCACCCAGCAAGGCCGCGATCGAGGAACGGGTCAGCAAGATCCGACAGTTGCAGGCCGAGGACATCGCCGAGTCCGTGCGGTATGCCGTGACCGCTCCCCCACACGTGTCCGTGAACGAGATCCTCATCCGGCCGACCGACCAACCCTGATCGGCGCCCGGTCCCGTCGCCTGCCCCACCGGCCGTCGGGCAGGCGACGGTCGGAAGGAGTGCCCCGTCTTCCGGATCCGCATCACCCGGCCGGTGGTCGTCGCCTCGTCCGGCGGGTCGACCGGGCTCGGTCGGCGTAGGCTGCGCGGCACTGCGGAGGCGAAAGGGATGCCGTGTCGGAACGGGTGCCGGAACTCGAGCTGGGTGTCTCACCGACGGCCGGATGGCGGGAGAGCGTGGGACACGGATTCCGCGTGCGGACCCGGGCGCCGGGTTTCGTGGTGGGTGTCGCCACGGCCCTGGCGGCGTTGATCGGGTACGTGGGACTGCACGGATGGCTGGCCACACCCACCTCCGACGGGGTCACGATCGGCCTCATCGGACAGGCGACAGCGATCGGTGACTCGCTACGCGCGGTCGCCTCCGAACTCGACGCCGAGGTCACCGTCATCCCCTACCGGGACCCCGAACGGGCACGTCGGGAGGTCGCCGACGGCAGACTGGACGTCCTCGTCTCCGGCAGTACGTCGGATCTGCGCGTACTTTCCGGCTCCTCAGTGGACCCGTTCGTCCGCGCTGTGCTCACCGGCATCTCGCGCGATGTGGTGCTGGAAGCGAAACTCGCGGAGATCGGACTCGATCCCACGGATGTGCGCCGGGAACTGGACGCGACGGACGTGCGGGTGACCGTGTCGGAGTCCGTGTCGCATCGACATCGACCCGTGCTCGCGATGGTGCTGTCGTTCGCGGTGTTCACCGCGATCGCGACGCACGGGACCCATGCGGCACGGCGGGTGGTGACCTGGGCGTCCGAACAGTGCGCCGCGCCGGGTCGGCAGGCACTGTTCGGAATGCTCGGCGGAGTGGGCCTGGCCGGACTGGTCCAGTTCGCGGCTGTCGGTGTGGTCTCCGTCGGGGCGCTCTCGGTGGCCGGGGTTCCGGGTGATGTCGGTGTCGACGTCCTGGCGGAGGCTCTGTCGTGGGGTCTGCTGTGTTACACGCTGGGTTTCGCCCTGTACTCGACGGTGTTGACGACCGTGTGGCTTCGCCGTGACGCGGGCCCCCGACCGCACCCCCTATCCGCGATGCCGTGGCTGCTGGGGGCGTTCACCGTGAGTGTGGTGGTACTGCGCCTACCGGGGAATGCGACGTCGACGGTGTTGTCGTCACTGCCCTTGCTGTCCCCGACGAGCCTGCCGGGCCGCATCGTCACGGACATCGTGTCCCCCGCCGAGGTCACGGCAGCGATCCTGCTCCTGGCCGCGACCGTCGTCGTGTCACTGTGGCTGCTCGATAAGACCCGACGGCCGAAGCCCCATCCCTACATCGAGCTCGGCGGATAGCCGCCAGCGAGCGTACCCACTGGAAACGGGCCCGTCTCGGTGCCTCCATGGACCCTCGCCGCGTGTGTGCCGGGTGAGTTATGGGGTGGGGCTGACGTAGCAGTAGGCGGGTACGAGGCCGTGGCCCGAGTCGTGGTCGGTGGTTCCGATCCTGTGCCATCCGAGACGTTCGTAGAGACGGATCGCGGCCTGGTCCTTCTCCATGACGTCCAGCACGAGGCGGAGACCGTGAGTGGTGGCGTGGTTCATCGCGGTGCGGGTGAGTAGTTCACCGGCGCGATGTCCGCGGGCTTCGGGATGGACGAACAGACGACCTAAAACGGCGATGTCCGCGGCTGAGCCCTCGGGCGTCCGGCGGAACACGGTGGCTGCGGCATCGGTGTCTGTGGGTTCGGTGAGGCAGACGTGACCGATCACCTCCCCGGCCAG
>SMEK01000435.1_pt1 | contig 31822 bp, 37 predicted proteins | sample 2456371 | NCBI WGS metagenome assembly SMEK01 (sample SAMN10132590, study PRJNA489261) | soil metagenome | isolation source: day1 antibiotic-loamy sand soil ammended with composted manure from dairy... | place: USA | collected 2015-04-01
GCCCTCGTCAATTACAGCGCCAGTCTTCGCGTAATAGACAAGATCCACGCCTTCCTGCCTTGAATCGGCAACGAAAATCTCACCTAGCTTGTTGCCGGGAAACCGTTTCCCGATCTGCACGAAAAGCCCGTCCTCGATTTTGCGGAACGTTCCTTCCTGGATGAGCAGCGTCAAAAAGTCGGCCCGGGCGTTGGCAATGAGGTTGCGGTTGCGTTGCCTGGCATAGGGGTCGACAAAGTTTTGCACGATAAGGCAGAAGATGGCCGCAGCGACGGCAAGCAGCATTATGGGCTTGAGGACGGTCATGCGTGAGGCGCCGGCTGCATTGATGACGACCAGCTCCGAATCGGAATTCATGACGCTGAGCGTCTGCGCGACGGCCACCACCACCGCGAAGGGGACGACGATAGGAATGATCGAGGGGATGATAAGGGAGGCCACCTCGAAAAACGTCAGGGCAGATTGACCGCTGTCCGTGACCAGATCGATTCGTGCCAGGACCTGGGTCGTCCAGACTATCGCCAGGGTCCAGGCCATCGCCCCGATGAAGAGCATGAAAGCGCGCCGCAATATGTAGCGTTCTACGACTTTCATGACACTTTTCTTCTAGGGTTGACCGAGCGGCGCGGAGCCGCGGACAAGGTATCGGTTCGGCTTTCGCGGTACAACCGGGCGTAGCCATTCTTCCATATCCCTGGCTTCTGCAGTCTCGGCGCCAATGGATAAGAAACTGCGAAACGATGTGGTTAGCGGTCGGTTAAGGCAGGATTTCGACCCGATTGCGGTCTTTCGTAACTCCGGTCATTTGGACGCGGTGGCCTCTGGCCGACCCTTGCCAAAGCTGGCAAAAGCACAAAAGGTCGTGGAACAGCATAACATCGCGACATTCACACTTAATGGAAGCAGGATCGCATGAGCATGAAACCCTCCATCTCCTTCACGAAGCTTGCTTCGCCGCCAAAGGGCAGCGTCTTCGTTCTCTGGGAAGAGGGCGTGGGGCTCAGCGAGGCGGCCGCCAGATGCGATCCCGAAGGAACTTTGGATCGGGCCGCTCCCCTGGTCGAATTTTCTGGCAAGGCCGGCACCAATGTTGAGGTCCTTGTTCCTGTAGGCAGCCTTGCGGAGCGGCTTGTTGCGATCGGCGTGGGCAAGACGTCCGAGCTTGATGAGCATGGCTGGATGAAATGCGGCGGGACTGTAGCAGCGTCCTTGCGAAAGGCTGCGGAAGCTACCGTTGTTGCCGATCTGCCGGATGGCTCGGCGACGGGGCGCGATGCCGCGGCCCTTGCGGCCGGCATGTTGCTACGCACCTATTCTTTCGACCGGTACAAGACGAGGAAGGAGGATACCAAAGACAAGACCGCTGACAAACCGGTCAGGATTTCGATCCAGACCAACGATCCTGCGGGCGCGAAGAAGGCCTTCGCCGAAATGTCTGGCGTGGTTGAAGGCGTGTCGCTGGCGCGCGACCTGGTGAACGAGCCTGCGAACATGCTCGGCCCTCTCGAGTTCGTTGATCGGATTCTAAAACTGAACGAACTCGGCGTAGATATTGAGATCCTTACCGAAAAGGAGATGAAAAAGCTCGGAATGGGCGCGCTGCTCGGCGTGGCGCAGGGCTCGCCGCGCGGCGCCCGGCTGGCCATCATGCGCTGGAATGGCGGCAGGGCAAAGTCCAGGCCGGTCGCTTTCGTCGGCAAGGGGGTGACCTTCGACACGGGCGGCAATTCAATGAAGTCGGCCTCCGGCATGGAAGACATGAAGGGCGACATGGGGGGCGCGGCGGCCGTGACCGGGCTGCTCTACGCGCTCGCCGCCCGCAAGGCGAAGGCGAATGTCGTCGGTGTTGTCGGACTGGTGGAAAATTCTGTCGACGGCTACGCACAGCGGCCGGGCGACATCGTTACTTCCATGTCCGGACAGACGATCGAGGTTCTGAACACGGATGCGGAGGGACGGCTCGTCCTGGCCGATGCCCTGTGGTATTGCGCCGACCGCTTCAAGCCCCAGGCCATGATCAACCTGGCCACGCTGACCGGGGCAATCATGGTGGCGCTGGGGCAACATCACGCCGGCCTGTTCTCCAACGACGATGAGCTTGCTTCACGTCTCATCGAGGCCGGGCGCCTCACGCATGAAAAGTTGTGGCGCATGCCGCTCGGCCCCGAATACGATAAGCTCATCGACTCCAAGAATGCCGACATGAAGAATGTTGGCGGACGATATGGCGGTGCCATTACCGCAGCGCAGTTCCTGCAGCGCTTCGTAAAAGACGTGCCCTGGGCGCACCTCGACATAGCCGGCACTGCCATGGGCGCCCCTTCGACTGAGATAAGCCAGTCCTGGGGCACGGGTTTCGGCGTCCGGCTGCTGGAGCGGCTGGTCCGCGACCACTATGAAGCGTAAGTCCTGCGCATGACCGAGGTGCTGTTCTATCATCTCACCGAATCCACGCTCGAAGAGTCCTTGCCGGGCCTGCTTGAGCGCAGCGTAGCGCGGGGGTGGCGGGCAGTCGTTCAGACGGGCACGGAAGAGCGGCGTGATGCGCTCGACATGCATCTATGGACCTTCCGCGACGATTCCTTTCTGGCTCATGGTACGGATCGGGATCCTTATCCGGCCGAGCAACCGATTCTGCTGACAACGGGCCATGCCAACCCGAACGGCGCGCAGATTCGTTTCCTGGTGGATGGCGCAGAGCCTCCCGATATTTCCGACTATGAACGGGCAGTCTTCCTGTTCGACGGGCATGACAACGCGCAGGTCGAAGCGGCGCGCGGGCATTGGAAGGCGTTGAAGGCGGCGGGCCATACCGTAACCTATTGGCAGCAGAACCAGGATCGACGCTGGGAGCGCAAGGCATAGGCCGTCTTTTCCGCCCTGATCGATCTGAAAGCGGTTCAGCTTGCCGCACTGGCAGGGTAAACCGGCAGTCATGCGTTTCCTGTTTGGTCTGATTCTTGCTGCAGGCTTGGCCCTCATAGTCTATCCGCGCGTGGCAGCGGGCGTGTCGCACAGGCCGATCGGCACCTGGCGCGTATACGAGGCGACCACCGGGTTCACCGAGGCAAGGCCTGTTTTAAAGTCGAACGATGCGCCCGTTATGATCGGGGTCGAAATGACAACGAGGGCCGTTTCGGAGCTTCCCCCTGGCGCGATCCTGACAATTACCGTTTCGGTCGGCGGCAGGACCGTTCTGGCTCGCGCACTCGATTTTTCCGGCGCCGTGGGCAGGGATACCAACCCCCAGATCCAGGAGAGGATCTTCCATACCGAAGCCGGTGTCATCGACTCCGTTGAGGACGGCACCTATATCTTCACCTTGGACAGGGGAGACGCGGAAGGCGTCATGCTGCACGCAGTCGATCTTGTTCTCTCGCACGGCGCGTCGGTGGATGCGCGGCTCCAACCGATCGGCTTTTCACTCGCGGCAATTGGCTTTATCGGCCTGGCCTTGACCTTCCGCGCGAGAGCGGGAGGAAAGCCGGCCAGCCCAGGTTCGCAGCCGCGGCCTCCACGCTGGGGCAGGGGAGCATGAACTATCGCCATGCCTATCACGCCGGCAATTTCGCGGATGTCGTCAAGCATGTGGTGGTCGCCCGCCTGATTGAGTATCTGAAACTCAAGGACAAGGCTTTTCGGGTCCTCGATACGCATGCCGGAATCGGTCTGTACGACCTGTCGTCGCCCGAGGCGCAGAAAACCGGTGAGTGGCTAGGTGGCATCGGGCGGCTTGTGAGGGCGCCCCTGCCGCCGACCGTCGCAACGCTCCTCGCGCCATATCTGGACGCCGTCCGGTCGGTCAATGGAGAAGGAACGGTCGAACGCTATCCCGGTTCTCCGCTGCTGACGCGCCATCTCCTTCGGCGCCAGGATCGCCTCTCCGCCATTGAACTCCATCCGGAAGATGCGCACAGGCTTAAGGCGCTTTTCCATGGTGATTTCCAGACCAGGGTGATGCAACTCGATGGCTGGCTGGCTCTCGGCGCACATCTCCCTCCGAAGGAAAAGCGAGGGCTCGTCCTCGTCGATCCGCCTTTCGAGCAGGAAGGCGAGTTCGACCGGATTGTCGAAGGGTTGCGCAAGGCGCATCGCCGCTGGCCGGGTGGAATCTACGCGCTTTGGTATCCGATCAAGGATCGTTCGGCTGTGGCAGGTTTTCGCAAGCAGCTCGCTATTCTCGGGATTCCAAAAATCCTCGATGTCGCCTTCGAAATCAGGCAACCTTCACCGGAACTGCGCCTTGACGGATGCGGCGTGATAGTGGTCAATCCGCCCTACACACTTAAGGATGAACTTCGCGAAATCCTGCCCTCGCTGCACGATATTCTGGCGGAAGACCCGTCATGCCGGTGGTCGCTCGACACGCTGAGCGGAGAGTAACATGTCGCTTGACCGGCCATCGGCGACACCGCACAGTGACGCCAATTGGAGGCTGACATGAATCGCTTTGCCAACATTGCCTTTGCCGCGCTGACCGCTTTCGCTGCAACCCTGGCAAGCGGGCCCGCAGCCCTTGCAGCGGATCTTCCCGGCTACATCTACGAAGGGAACGATGGCAGCGTGTGTGGTGAAGCCTGGGTGCTGAACCGCATTACCAGCCGGTTTCGCCACCAGGTGCGCCATGTGCCCAACCTGCCGAATGTGGACATTGTTGACTTCCGGGGGGTTCACCAAAGCCGCTATCTGCCAGCCGGCGAGAAATGGCCCATCGCACGCCACTACTGCCGCGGGCAGGTGGCACTCTCCGACGGTCGCGATCGTTCCATCTGGTATCTGATTGAACGCGGGCAAGGCTTCGCGTCGATGGGAGACAATGTTGAGTTCTGCGTCGCCGGCTTCGACCGCTGGATGGTCTATAACGGGCGCTGCCGCGTCCTGCGCTGACCTGCACAAGCACGATCGGATGCCATGAGGGCATTGGGCGGCCGGGCTTGGGCTGTGTTGGCAGCGTTGGCGCTGTTCAGCGCCTTTGGACTGGGCGTGGCGAGCGGCGAAAGCCAAAGCTCGGCGCCATCAGGCGCTTTCAACTTTTATGTCCTTTCCCTCTCATGGTCGCCGAGTTACTGCGCCACAGAGGGCAGGCGGGCCGATCGGCAACAATGCGGAAGAACGGCAAGGCCCTATTCCTTCATTGTTCACGGCCTCTGGCCGCAGGAAGAAGGAGGCTACACGCGTAACTGTCCAACCAGCCTGCCCAGGGTCGACAGCGGGATCGCGCGCAGTGTCCTTGACATCATGCCTTCTACTGGCCTCATCCGCCATCAATGGAGAGCGCACGGCGCGTGCACGGGCCTTTCTCAGGAGGACTACTTCCGCGCCGTGCGTGCGGCATGGGAGCAAGTTCGAATCCCCGCCGAATTTCATCGCATCCGCAGCCATCGCATGGTGAGCCCGGGCGAGGTCGAGGCGGCCTTTCTTCGCGCCAATCCTGGCCTGCCTGCCAGCGGCGTGGCCGTCACCTGCGACCGCCGTTATCTGCGCGATGTTCGTATCTGCATGACGAAGGATCTGCGATTCCGTAGCTGCCCGCGAGTAGACCGGCAGGCCTGTCGTCGCCCCAGCGTGCTCATGCCGGCTGTTCGTGGCGGGTAGATCAGACAGGACTGGCCTTTGCGTCCGGCTGCAAAGAGGAGCAAAAGCCGGAAATCGATAACCGTGGACACGATCATGCCGAAACTTCTGTACTCTTCAGCATCGCCTTACAGCGCTAAAGTGCGAATGGCTGCGCTTTATGCCGGGATCGACCTTGAAGCGGTTCCCACCAAGACAGACGATGAGCCAGGCACGTTGCTGGCGGCAAATCCGCTCGGCAAGATTCCGGTCCTGATCCTGGACGACAGTCGCGCAATTTATGACAGTGTCGCAATAGTCCAGTACTTCAACCGCGTCTCGAAGAATGCGCTCCTGCCGCGCAATCCCGACAAGAGGCTTGGCGCCGAAGTTCTGGAGGCGCTGGCCGATGGCATCTGCGACTGCGCTCTTGCCATGATCTATGAACGCCGGCACCGGCCTGTTGATAAGGTCCACGAACCCTGGCTCGACAAGCAGTGGAGCAAGATTGTCCGGGCGCTGGATCACCTCAACACCACTCCTCCGAAGCTGCCGAAGAAGATCAATGCCGGCCATATCGCCCTACGCGCGGCCCTCGGATATTTGTCGCTGCGTTTTGCCGGAAAGTGGGAAAAGGGCCGCGGGCGACTGGTGCGCTGGGCGGCCAGGTTCGATCAGAAATTTCCTGAACTGACGGCCGGTCTTCCGTCCTGAGTGAGACAAAAGAAAAGCCGGGCACGGGCCCGGCTTTTCGACTTCGCTTACGCTTTACTCAGAACTTCATGCCGACGCCGAAGGTGACGCGGTGTTCATTCACGTCCACGCGCCCGACATTGGCGAAATCTTCGTTCCCGAAATCGGTGTAACGATATTCGACGCGGCCGAAGACGTTGTCAGTCAGCTTGATGTCGCTGCCTACGCCGGCAGTCCAGCCCAGCATGGTCTGCCTGTCGGATGAGATGCCGTTATTGACCTTCACGCTCTTGCCTGCGCCGCCGGCGGTGGCGTAGAGCAGGATGTCGGGAGAGACGGCATAGCCAAGGCGAGCGCGCAGCGAGCCTTCGAGACCACCCTTCGTGTCGATGCCGGCATCATCACCGTCGACGCCGTTATAGCCGAGCTCGGCCTCGCCGCCGAAGACGAAGTTTTCCATCTGCCAGTTGTAACCGCCGAACGCGCTGGCGATGAAGCCATCGGTGTCGATGTCAACGGGCACACTGGGCACCTCGGTGCTGCCACCAAAGCCCCAACCGAGATTCAAGCCGACATACGGGCCAGCCCATGAAGCAACGGGAAGTTCCGCGATCGGTGCAGGTGCCGGAGGCTCTTCCACGGCGATCGCATCTGCGGCGTAGGCGGCGGGGATCGCGCCCGCAAAGGCGAAGAGCCCAATCGCCGTAGCGAGTTTGAGTTTGGATTTCATTGTGCAACTCCTTAGCCACTTACACAGGCTTGATGGTGGGTGCCCCCGGTCCGTAGGGAGGAAAACGGACCTCGCGCCCTTCGGTTCCGGAATGTGGTCAGGAAATGCGGCCGAAGCGAACCTGAAAATGGGTCATTCCCGGGCGGCAATAAGGCAGAAAGTTGGCGTTGCGGCTTTGCAACACCGGCAGCAGGGAGGCAGGGATGCCGAATGCCGGACGCGGCTTGGTACAAGGGGTTGGCATGCCTATATTGCCTTGCGACGGGCGCCCAATCATCGTCGTCGGGAACCCCAAAACGAGCCGATTGTCATATTCTTGCCAAAAGAAATAACCGAATCCGAACGCAGCGGCCATGTTTCCAGGCGCGCGCCCGTCGGGAGCGTCATGACGAGGGACCAATCATGAAGGATGCCGTCGGCACGGCGCTGGTAACGGGCGGCGCAAAACGCATCGGCAGGGCGATCGTTGAAGATCTGGCCTCGCATGGCTTTTCGGTGGCGATCCATGCGAACAAGTCGGTCGCCGAAGCCGAGCGGCTGGCCGCCCAGATCGTGGCGCGTGGAGGCAGGGCCGAGCCGATCATCGCCGACCTGGCCGACATGGAGGCTGCGGCATCCGTTGTCGAAAAGGCAGGGGCTGCCTTGGGCCCCGTGTCGCTTCTGGTCAATTGTGCTTCTGTCTTCGAAGACGATTCGGTGCTGGACTTCGACTGGGAAGGCTGGGACCGGCATTTCGCCGTCAACCTGAAGGCTCCGGTGCTGCTGGCCAAGACCTTTTCACAGGCCCTGCCGCAGGAATGCGAGGGGCTGATCGTCAACATCATTGATCAGCGGGTCTGGCGCCCGAGGCCACGATATTTTTCCTACGCCCTTTCCAAGTCCGCGCTTTGGAGCGCGACGCAGACGATGGCACAGGCTTTGGCCCCGCGCATTCGCGTCAACGCCATCGGGCCGGGGCCGACACTTCGCAATATCCGGCAAAGCGATGCCGACTTCTCCGCGCAGGTCGACGGACTGATACTGAAACGTGGCCCGGCGTTGAAGGAATTCGGCGAGACGATCCGCTACTTCTGGCAGGCACGGTCAGTCACTGGCCAGATGGTTGCTCTTGACGGAGGCCAGCATCTTGCATGGCAGACGCCTGATGTGACAGGCATGGCGGAATGAACAAAAAGGATTCCCGAAGCACACGCCGCCCCCTCACGGCGGACAACGACCTGCCGGATGTCGAACTGGACGACGAGACGGAAGAGGTGACGCAGCCGGCGGGGCCGGATGTTGCCTTTACTTCCCTGGATTGGGCGGCGGGGGCAAGGGAGCATGACGGCAAGCTGGGACAGCAGGTAATTCAGGCGCTGGTGAAGCGGCTGCCAAATGCGCCCGGCGTGTACCGCATGATGAATGCCCAAGGCGATGTGCTTTATGTGGGCAAGGCGCGCTCGCTGAAGAAGCGGGTTGGGCAATACGCGCAGGGCCGATTTCACACCGACCGCATCGGCCGCATGGTGCGCGAGACGGCGACCATGGAGTTCGTCGTTACCCGCACGGAGATAGAGGCGCTTCTGCTTGAGGCTAATCTTATCAAGAGGTTGCGCCCGCGGTTTAACGTTCTGTTGCGTGACGACAAGTCCTTTCCCTACATCCTCATCACAAGCGACCACTCGTCCCCGGGCGTATACAAGCACCGCGGGGCGCGCTCGCGTAAGGGCGACTATTTCGGCCCCTTTGCCTCGGCTCAGGCGGTCGGGCGCACGATTAACGCGCTTCAGCGCGCATTCCTGCTCAGAAGCTGCACGGATTCCTTTTTCGAGAACCGCACTCGGCCTTGCCTGCTCTATCAGATCAAGCGCTGCGCGGCTCCTTGCACCGGCGAGATCTCGCATGGCGCATATGCGGCGCTGGTAGATGAGGCGCGGAACTTTCTCTCGGGCCGCAGCCAGAAGGTGAAGACGGAGATGGCGCAAGCCATGCAGCAGGCGGCCGAGGAGCTGGACTTCGAGCGGGCGGCGATCTTTCGCGATCGTTTGGCTGCCCTGGCGCATGTGCAAAGCCACCAGGGCATCAACACGCAGGCAGTGGAGGAGGCTGACGTTTTCGCTATCCACCAGGAAGGCGGTCAGGTCTGCATACAGGTCTTCTTTTTCCGCACGGGCCAGAACTGGGGCAATCGCGCCTATTTTCCCAAGGCGGATCCGGCGCTGGAGGCTTCCGCCGTGCTCGGTTCCTTTCTGGCCCAGTTCTATGACGACAAGCCCGCGCCGCGCACGATCCTGCTTTCTCACGAGGTGGACGAGCAGAATCTGTTGGCCGAGGCCTTGTCTGCGCGGGCCGGCCGCAAGGTTACCATTGCCGTTCCTAAGCGCGGTGAGAAGAAGGATCTTACGGCCCATGCCATGCAGAATGCGCGCGAGGCCCTCGCTCGGCGGCTTGCGGAGACGTCGACGCAGGCGCGGCTGCTGGAAGGATTCGCCAGGACCTTCGGGCTGGAACGGGTGCCGCGCCGTATCGAGGTCTATGACAACTCCCATATCATGGGCACGAACGCCGTCGGCGCAATGATCGTGGCCGGGGCGGAAGGGTTCGTGAAGAGCCAGTACCGGAAGTTCAACATCCGCTCCACCGACATCACGCCGGGCGACGATTTCGGGATGATGCGGGAAGTGATGCAACGGCGATTTTCCCGCCTTGTCCGGGAACATGGCGATGAGGCGCCCGAAAAGCCGGCTGGGGACGAGGACGCGGCTGGGAATGGGTTCCCGGCCTGGCCGGACGTTATCCTTATCGATGGCGGCCAGGGGCAGATGTCCGCTGTGCGGGCGATCCTCGCCGATCTTGGAGTTGCGGACCGCGTCGTTGCCATCGGCATCGCCAAGGGCCAGGATCGCGAGGCGGGACGAGAAAGGTTTTTCATGGAGGGGCGGCCCTCATTCACCCTGCCTGTACGCGATCCGGTGCTCTATTTCGTCCAGCGGCTGCGTGACGAGGCGCATCGCTTCGCCATCGGTTCGCATCGGGCCCGGCGCAAGAAGGAGATGGTGAAGAGCCCGCTCGACGAGATCATCGGCGTGGGCCCCACGCGCAAGCGCGCTCTGCTCCTGCATTTTGGTACGGCGAAGGCCGTGAGCCGGGCTGCGGTGGAAGACCTTATGCAGGTAGACGGTATTTCCGAAACCGTGGCGCGCACCATTTATGATCACTTCCACGAGCGGTAAGACCCTCTGCTCTGAGGAGCGAGCGGACACATCGTGCCATTCGGCAGTTGACCCGCGGCGGGGCCTTCTGATTTGAGTAACGGAGTCGTTGAAGGTAGCGGATGATGACGAAGCGCGCGTTTAATCTGCCCAACATGCTCACCTATGCCCGGATCCTCGCGGTTCCGCTTGTGGTCCTGTGCTTTTTTCTCGAGGGTCATCTGAAATCGAGCGATTTCGCCCGCTGGTCTGCGCTGGTCATCTTTGTCGCTGCTTCCATTACCGACTATCTCGACGGCTATCTGGCACGGGCATGGAAACAAACATCCAATATCGGCAGGATGCTGGACCCGATCGCAGACAAGCTCCTGGTGGCGACGTGCCTCCTGCTACTGGCTGCCGATACGGACCGACATCACGCCGGAATAGCCGGTTGGTCGCTATGGGCCGCAATCATTATCCTGTGCCGCGAAATCCTGGTCTCCGGCCTGCGGGAATATCTTGCTGCGCTCAAGGTCTCGGTTCCGGTTACCCAACTCGCCAAATGGAAGACGACAATCCAGATGATCGCGATCGCCTTCCTGCTGGTCGGCCCCGCTGGCGACAAGATCTTCCCGCATGTCACCCAAACCGGCCTGGTGCTGTTGTGGATCGCCGCCATTGTCACGCTTTATACCGGCTACGACTATTTCCGCGCCGGCCTGAAGCACATTGTGGAAGAGTGATGCCATGAGGCTCATCTATTTTGCCTGGGTCCGAGAACGTATCGGTAAGACTCAGGAAGACGTGGACCTTCCGGCCGAGGTCAAGACCGTCGCGGATCTGCTGTCGTGGCTTAGAACGCGTGGCGAGCAGTATGAGCATGCCTTGCAGCATCCCGACGTGATCCGCGTAGCCATCGACCAGGAGCATGTCGACCACCGGGAAAGGCTGGAGGGCGCAAGGGAAATTGCCTTGTTCCCGCCCATGACCGGGGGCTGAAGAGATGGCTCCCGTCGTGCCGGTTGTGCGCGTTCAGCCCGGGGACTTCGACATGGCTGGAGAGGTCGAGGCCCTGACTGCCGGCCGCACGGACATAGGTGCCGTCGTGACCTTTCTGGGCATGTGTCGAGACGAGGAGGGGCGGCTTTCTGCGCTGGAGCTGGAACACTATCCCGGAATGGCAGAAGGGGAGATAAGCCGCGTGGCCCATGAGGCGCTGGCACGCTGGCCCCTGCAGGGGCTGACGGTCATCCACCGGTATGGGCGCATCGCCCCCGGGGAGAACATCGTCCTCGTTGCGTGCGCTTCAACCCATCGGCGGGCAGCCTTCGAGGCCGCCGACTTTCTCATGGATTATCTGAAATCGCGCGCTCCGTTCTGGAAGAAGGAATTCGGCGTCGACGGTCGAGAAGGCGAATGGGTCGAAGCCCGGGAGAGCGACGAACGCGCAGCCGAACGGTGGCAACGCTGATCTGATCGTGAAAACGCCGGGACTCGGCCATTTATTGCCCGCATTCCTGTCGTCTCCTTCACGAGATCAACTGCCACGCTGGACCGCACCGCCCCGAGCGCGCTGGTAGCGTGAAACCGGGCGACCTGCCGCCCGCTTCAGCAGCCTTGACGGTTGGGGAGACAAGAAATAGAACAGAAAGAGAACAAAAACAGTTAAACAGTTGTGGGAAAGCAGCGCGCGTGCGGGCAGGTCGCTGCCATAGGCTGTAAGGTGCGACAGCACTGGTTCTGGACGAGCGTGGAGAAGTGTCATGGCTGGCAGCGTAAACAAGGTTATTCTGGTGGGAAATCTCGGCGCCGATCCCGAAGTCCGCCGGCTGAATTCGGGTGACCCGGTCGTGAGCTTCCGTGTGGCCACGTCAGAAACCTGGCGCGACAAGAATACCGGCGAGCGGAGGGAAAAGACGGAATGGCACAACGTCGTGGTCTTCAATGAACAGCTCGCCAAGGTAGCCGAGCAGTACCTGAAAAAGGGAATGAAGGTCTATGTCGAGGGTCAGTTGCAGACCCGCAAATGGCAGGATCAGAACGGCCAGGACCGCTATACGACCGAGGTTGTATTGCAGAGGTTCCGTGGCGAACTGCAGATGTTGGACTCGCGTGGAGCGGGCGAGGGCGGGCAGGTCGGGTATTCAGGCGGACGCGAAGGTTTCGGCCAGTCGGACAGTTACGGTGGAAGCCGCGGGGGCTCGGCTGGCGATGCTCGTTCAGGCGGCGGCATTTCCAGCGATCTGGACGACGAGATACCTTTCTGACGGACGGATGGTTGGCGGAAACAGGACTCTACCTACCGCGTCACGTGGCGATCAGCGCCTTGATCCCGTCCGTAACGAACTGCACCGCCAGCGCCGCCAGTATTACGCCGAGCAGTCGGGTGAGGATTGAGCGACCCGTCTGGCCAAGGACTCGGTTGATGTGCTCGGAAAGCACGAAAACCAGATAGGTGATGGTCAGGCACAGAAAGATGATGCCGACCAGGACGGCGCGGGCGGCAACGCCTTGGAAGGAGCCCGACAGGAGCACGGTAGCCGAGATCGCGCCGGGCCCGGCGATGAGCGGGATCGCAAGGGGAAAGGCGGCGATATTGTGGATGTGGTCGCGGGTGATGGCCACGTCCGAGATCTTTTCCTTGCGATCCTGACGGCGCTCGAACACCATTTCGAAGGCAATGAAGAAAAGCAGGAGACCGCCCGCCACCCTGAATGCCGGCAGGCTGATGCCGAATACCGACAATATGGCTGCACCGGCAACGGCAAAGAGCGCGATAACGCCAAAGCCGATGATGGAGGCGCGGATCGACACCTGCCTGCGCTGCTCGCGGTTCATGCCGCGCGTGATCGCAAGGAAAATCGGCGCGAGGCCCGGCGGGTCTATCGTTACCAATAAGGTCACGAAGGCATTGAACAGGCTGTCAAAGTTCGGCATCACCGGCCGCTCCGCGGTTTGCGTCCGACATTGGTAGAACAAAGGCGGGCGTTGCTGCAAACGTCCGAGGTGTCGACTTGCTCGCGTCGAGAGTGGAATTTGACGCACAGGACGTCCGGCCTGCGGGTCCTTCTCGTTGCGAGAAGGACAAGGACCGGGTTTCACATCGGAAATGAAATTCGGTGCGTCGGTGGCGGGTCTGCGGCAAAGGCGGCCACGGGCGTCCCGGTGCCGCTTCATATCTCCTTGAAAGAAAAAGCGAAAGCTGGCGGAAAACCGTGCCGAAATTCACTGAAAATACCTTGCGATCATTGGAGAAAGCTCCTGCGATCCTATATAAGTGAAGAGTGATTCCCACTTTTGCGTGATCCGTTTTGACTGACCAGAGAACACCGCGCGGGCCGGATGGCCCTTCCGGCATCGAGCCGATTTCCATCATAGAGGAAATGCAGCGCAGCTATCTCGATTACGCCATGAGCGTGATCGTCTCTCGCGCGCTGCCGGATGTGCGTGACGGCCTGAAGCCGGTGCATCGGCGCATCCTCTATGCCTCGCACGAAAGCGGCTACCATTGGAACCGTAAGCACGTTAAGTCGGCGCGGCCCGTTTCCGACGTCATGGGTAAGTATCACCCCCATGGCGACGCATCGATCTATGATGCCTTGGTTCGCATGGCACAGGACTGGTCCATGCGCGTGCCGCTGATCGACGGGCAGGGCAATTTCGGCTCGATCGACGGCGACCCTCCGGCGGCCATGCGCTACACGGAAGCCAGGCTCACCAAGGTCGCCCATGAGCTCCTGGAGGACATCGACAAGGACACGGTCGACTTTCAGGAGAACTACGACGGTTCCAACAGCGAGCCGCGCGTGCTGCCTGCGCGCTTTCCCAACCTGCTGGTCAACGGCTCCGGCGGCATTGCGGTGGGTATGGCCACCAATATTCCGCCCCACAACCTTGCCGAAGTGTGCAACGGCGCAATTGCGCTCATCGACAATCCGGCGATCGACTTGCCGACTTTGATGGAGATCGTTCCCGGCCCGGATTTTCCAACGGGTGGCCTGATACTTGGACGTTCCGGAATCTATTCCGCCTATTCGAGCGGGCGCGGTTCCATCGTCATGCGTGGCAAGGTGCATACGGAAGAAGTCCGCGGTGACCGTGAAGCCATCGTCATCACCGAGATTCCCTATCAGGTGAACAAGGCCACGATGATCGAAAAGATGGCCGAACTGGTGCGCGACAAGCGCATCGAAGGCATCGCCGACATTCGCGATGAGAGCGACCGGCAGGGCTACCGCGTGGTGATCGATCTCAAGCGGGACGCGAACGCGGAAGTAATCTTGAACCAGCTCTACCGCTTCACGCCGCTGCAGACTTCCTTCGGCGCCAATATGGTGGCTCTCAACGGCGGCAAGCCGGAGACGCTTACTCTCATCGACATGCTGAAGGCCTTTGTCAGCTTCCGTGAAGAGGTCGTCAGGCGCCGCACCAGGTTCCTGCTGCGCAAGGCTCGGGATCGCGCCCATGTACTGGTGGGGTTGGCCATCGCGGTGGCCAATATCGATGAAGTCATCAAGCTGATCCGCAACGCGCCTGACCCGCAGACGGCGCGAGATCAGCTTATGACGCGACGCTGGCCGGCCTCGGATGTCGAGGTGCTGATTCGCCTTATCGACGACCCGCGACACCGCATCAACGACGACGGCACCTACAATCTTTCAGAGGAGCAGGCCCGCGCCATCCTGGACCTGCGGCTTCAGCGCCTGACAGCGCTCGGGCGTGACGAAATTGCCGACGAGTTGAACAAGATCGGTGCCGAGATTTCCGATTTCCTCGAAATTCTGTCTTCACGTGCCCGAATCCAGCAGATCGTCAAGGACGAGCTGGCCGCAGTGCGCGATGAGTTCGGCACGCCGCGGCGCACCGAGATTTCCGATGCCGGCTCGGACATGGATGACGAGGACCTCATCCAGCGTGAGGACATGGTCGTCACGGTTACCTTTGAAGGTTATATAAAGCGCGTGCCGCTTTCCACCTATCGGGCTCAGGCTCGCGGCGGCAAGGGCCGGTCCGGCATGGCGACGAAGGACGAGGATTTCGTCACCCGTCTGTTTGTCGCGAACACGCACACGCCGATCCTGTTCTTCTCCTCGCGCGGCATCGTTTACAAGGAAAAGGTCTGGCGTTTGCCGATCGGAACGCCTCAGTCCCGCGGCAAGTTCCTGCGCAACATGCTGCCGCTGGAGGAAGGGGACCGCATCACCGCCATTTTGCCGCTTCCCGATGAATCCGAATGGGACAAGCTGGACGTCATGTTCGCCACGACGCGCGGCACCGTGCGGCGCAACAAGCTTTCCGACTTCGCCGACGTGAAGCGCAACGGCAAGATCGCCATGAAGTTCGACGAGGAAGGCGATAGCATCCTTGCCGTTGAAACCTGCACTGACAATGACGACGTGCTGCTGACCGCCGATAGCGGCCAGTGCATCCGTTTTCCTGTTTCCGATGTCCGGGTATTTGCCGGGCGGTCCTCGCAGGGCGTCCGTGGAATTTCGCTCAACCCGGGCGACCGCGCCATATCGATGGCCATCTTGGAGCATGTGGAAGCCGATGCGGCGGAGCGCGCGGCATATCTCAAGCGTGCTGCAGCAGAACGTCGCGCAGCCTCGGCGGAGGCGAACGGCGATGACGAGGTTACGCTCACCAACGAAGTTGTGGATGAGGAACGGGAGCTTTCCGAAGAGCGCTATCAGTTCCTGAAGGAACATGAGCAGTTTGTGCTCACCGTGTCCGAGTTCGGTTACGGCAAGCGTTCGTCGTCTTATGATTTCCGGCTGACAAGTCGTGGGGGCAAGGGCATACGTGCAACGGATGTCTCGAAAACCGACGAGATCGGCAAGCTCGTGGCAACGTTCCCCGTTGCTGAAGGTGACCAGATCATGCTGGTGTCGGATGGTGGGACCGTCATTCGCGTTCCGGTCAACAATATCCGCCTGGCGAGCCGTGCCACAAAGGGCGTCACCATTTTCAATACGGCCGAAGGTGAGAAGGTCGTCTCTTCCGAAACCAATGGTGAAGCAGCGCTTGACGGATCGAACAGCTGAACACGAACAAGGGGCCAGCCGCTGGTAAAACCGACCTGCAACGGGCCGAGGACGTTTCCTACCTTGCGGCCGGTTGCCGACACACTGATGAGGGTAAAAGACGGCTAGAAGCGAGGACGGCCGAACCGGTCTATGCGGGTGGGCTCATATTTCAGACGCTGGGCTTCCTGATGCATGCCGAACACGGTGGCGATCAGCATGGCGACGGTCATGGCGGCGGCGAGCATGAAGATCATCATGGTATCGTTCTCCTGATCCAACAACGGCCGGGCCGCGAAATGGTTTCACCTCACGCCTTATCAGTAGGCGCTCAGGGTTTAACCAGTTCTGACTGGCCCGTTCATCTGTGGTTCATGGTTTCCGAAAGGTTCATGCGCCAAAGCCTGCCGCGGCGCTTTTCTTTCTCTCCGGTCGCTCTAAAACAGTTTTTCCAACTTGAACCCGGTGGCACTCTGAATGGCGAAGCTTCTGAAGCCGCAGCAGCGGGCGGAATTGACGGCGGAGGCACGCCTCGGTGCGATCGTCGATTCCTCTTTCGATGCCATCGTGGGCAAAGATCTGAACAGCATCATCACGGACTGGAATCCGGCGGCCGAACGAATGTTCGGCTACACTGCCGAAGAGGCCATTGGCCAGTCGGTCCTCATCCTCATACCTGAAAGCCTGCAAGGCGAGGAAGTCGGGATCATCGACAAGATCAGGCGGGGCGAACGCATTGGCAGCTTCGACACTGTACGACGCAGGAAGGATGGCTCGCTTTTCCACGTCTCGCTGACAATATCGCCGATCAAGGATTCGGCCGGCAGGATCATCGGGGCGTCCAAGATCGCGCGAGACATCACGGCGACGAAGGAAAGCGAGCGGCGCATCCGCATGCTCCTTCGGGAGGTCAACCACAGGGTCAAGAACCAGTTCGCCGTCATCCTTTCCATCATCAGGGAAACGGCCAACAGGTCGGACGACAAGGAGGAATTCATCGAACAGGTTCGGGAGCGCATCACGGCCCTGTCTCGAGCGCATGACCTCCTGGTATCGTCCGACTGGTCCGGCGCCAGCCTTTTCGAACTGGCGCAGGAGCATCTGAAACCATTCGGCCACGAAGAGCGCATTACGCTTTCAGGCCCGTTGGTGATGTTGACGCCGAATGCGGTGCAATATCTGGGAATGGCCATCCATGAACTCGGAACGAACTCGGCAAAGTATGGGGCGCTGTCCGAGGCTTCAGGCCGCATATCCGTCACCTGGGAAATGCGGAGTTCCGCTGACGAAGGCGACGGCTTCCATCTGATCTGGGACGAGACGACTGCGCCCCGGCAGTCGGCAGATGAAATGTCCAGGCGCGGTTTTGGAAATGTCGTTCTCCAGCGCGTGGCGCCCCAGTCGGTTGGAGGAACAGGCGTTCTTGCCCGGGAGCCAGGCCACGTGCGCTGGGAGCTTGAGGCGCCCGTGAAAAATGTCCTCGTCCAGCCGACGGCAACGGAAGCCTAGAGGGGTTTGGGTCTTGAGCGCACCATTTTCGGATGAAGCGGCAAGGCGAATTGCCTTTGGCTGGTCGGCCCGCTAGAAGCCTTTCATGAGCGAACGCACCGCCCTTTATGCCGGCTCCTTCGACCCGCTGACCAACGGGCATCTCGACGTATTGAAGGCGTCGCTCGCCATAGCAGATACGATCTACGCCGCCATTGGCATCCACCCCGGCAAGACACCGCTGTTCTCGTTCGAGGAACGTGTGAGCCTGATAGAGGCCGTGGCCAGGTCGGAGTTCGGTGCGGATCACGCGCGCATCCGTGTGGTCGCTTTCGATGGCCTGGTCATCGAGGCCGCGCGCAAGCACAAATGCTCGATCATGATACGTGGCCTGCGCGACGGCACCGACCTGGACTATGAGATGCAGATGGCCGGAATGAACGAAACGATGGCGCCGGAATTGCAGACGGTTTTTTTGCCGGCCAGCCCGTCGGTGCGCACCATTACCGCCACACTCGTGCGCCAGATTGCTTCCATGGGCGGCGACATACGGCCATTCGTGCCGGCGGCCGTGGCTCCGGCGCTCGTCGCCAAATTCGCAAAATGAGGTTTTCGGAGTCGTTTCATGAAGTTCAAGGGGCTTGCCGCCTTCGTCGTCCTTGCCGGGCTTGCAACTGGTGTCATGTCGGCCGTCGCAGCCGAGCCTGAAGACACCATGATCATCACTTTGAAGGACGGCGACGTCACGGTTGCGCTCCGGCCGGACCTCGCGCCGAAGCATGTCGAGCAAATCAAGAAGCTGGTGCGCGAGGGGGCATATGACAATGTCGCCTTCCACCGCGTCATCGAGGGGTTCATGGCGCAGACCGGCGACGTGCAATATGGCGACATGGAAGATGGGTACGATCCGGCGCTTGTCGGAACCGGTGGTTCCGAACTGCCCGATCTGCCGGCGGAGTTCTCAAACGAGCCCTACGTTCGGGGCGTGGTGGGCATGGCTCGCGCGCAGGACCCGAATTCCGCGAATTCTCAGTTCTTCATCATGTTCGCCCCTGCGCCGTCGCTCGACGGACAGTATACGATCGTCGGTGCCGTCGAGAGCGGTATGGAATTCGTCGATCGTATCAAGAAGGGCGAGAATGCCCTGAATGGCGCGGTGGCCGATCCTGACCGGATGATAAAGGTCCGCATCGCCGCGGACGGAAATTGACAAGCATTTTTCTCACGAAAGGACCTTACATGGCCGAGATCAAGGATCGGGAAAACGCGCTCATCATGGAGACAACCCAGGGACGGGTCGTCATTGAAATGTACCCGGAACTCGCGCCGGGCCACGTCCAGCGCATCAAGGAACTCGCCCGCGAGGGCGCCTATGATGGCGTTGTGTTCCATCGCGTCATCGACGGTTTCATGGCGCAGACCGGCGACGTGCGGTTCGGCAATTCCAACAGCCCAAATTACGCGCCGTCCCGTGCAGGCATGGGCGGGTCGGACAAGCCGGACCTGAAGGCAGAGTTTTCCAACGCCAATCACGGCCGGGGTACCTGCTCGATGGCTCGCGCCCAGAACCCGCATTCCGCCAATTCGCAGTTCTTCATCTGCTTCGAAGACGCCTCGTTCCTGAACCGTCAATATACGGTCTGGGGGCAGGTGATCGAAGGCATGGAAAACGTCGACAAGATCAAGCGCGGCGAGCCGGTGCAGGATCCCGACAAGATCGTTTCGCTGAAGGTCGCCGCAGACGTGGCTGCGTAAGACTGACGAGGCAGAACCGCGATGGGCTTCGTCTGGTCGCTGCTGGGCATCCTGTCGGGTGCCTTCATTGCTGTTCAGGCGCCTATCAACGCACAGCTTGCACGCGCCCTCGGCCAGCCCGTGGCTGCTGCCGCATTCTCATTCCTGTCGGGCGCCATCGTGCTCGGCATCATTTCTGTTGCCGTCACTCGCTTTCAGGGCGTCGCGCTTGACTGGAAGGCGCCGGCGCCCTGGTTATTCGTGGCGGGCGGCGTGCTGGGCGCCTTCTATGTCACTCTTTCCACCATCCTCATCCCGCGTATCGGCGCAGCCGCGCTTATGGCGTTCCTTGTCGCCGGCCAACTGATCGCCGGCATGGTGCTGGACCGCATCGGCTTTCTCGGTTTCGCGGTGCGCGAGATTTCATTGGGCAGGGTTGCGGGAGCCGTGCTTCTGCTGGTTGGCGCCATGCTGGTGCGCCTGAACTGAACGGGTCCGACCGTATATGTTTGGCTGGTGCGGCATTGGTAGGGGTGGTGCGCCGGTAAGGTTCGGTCTATTGCCGATTTCATGAAAGTTGACCTGTTCGATTTCGACCTGCCCGAGCAGCACATTGCGCTGCGCCCTGCCTCTCCGCGCGACGCTGCGCGACTCCTTGTGGTTCGGCCGGGCGAGGGACTGGAAGATCGCACGGTTCGCGACCTTCCGTCACTGCTTGGGCCGGGCGACGTACTCGTGTTCAACGATACCAAGGTCATCCCGGCGCAGCTGCGCGGCATTCGCCGGCGCGAAGAGGGGGCTGCGCAGGTGGAGGCCACGCTGCACATGCGCGTTGGCGCAGACCAGTGGCTTGCCTTCATGCGCCCCGGAAAGCGCATCGCGCCAGGTGACCGCATTCATTTCGGCCACGACGGCAGTTCCTGCTTCCTGGGCCAGTTGGATGCGACAGTGCTGGAGAAGCGTGACGGTGGCGAGGTGCTGCTGGGCTTTGACCTATCAGGGGCATTTCTTGATGAAGCGCTGCAAGCGGTAGGTCATGTTCCGCTGCCGCCCTATATCGCATCGAGGCGGGACGAGGACGAGCGCGACCGGAAGGACTATCAGACAGTCTACGCGCGTAACGAGGGTGCGGTGGCAGCACCGACGGCTGGGCTTCATTTCACCCCGGAGCTCTTTGCGGCGCTGGACGCGGCAGGCATAGAGCGCCAGTTCGTGACATTGCATGTCGGCGCCGGCACCTTCCTCCCGGTCAAGTCTGATGACACCGCCGGCCACAGGATGCACGCGGAGCGCGGAGTGGTGCCGGCACATGTTGCTGCCGCGCTAAACGAGGCGAGGCGAAGGGGCGGGCGGATCGTTGCCGTGGGTACGACATCGCTGCGGCTGCTGGAGAGCGCGGCAAGTCAGGACGGCATCATCGAACCATGGAACGGCGCCACGGACATCTTCATCACTCCCGGTTATCAATTCCGGGCGGTTGATGTGCTGATGACAAACTTCCACCTGCCGCGCTCGACCCTTTTCATGCTGGTGTCGGCCTTTTCCGGTCTGGAGACCATGCGGGCTGCCTACCGTCATGCCATCGACGGTGGATATCGTTTTTACTCCTATGGGGATGCAAGCTTGTTGTTCAGAGAAGGAGACCCCGCCATTCCCGCCACGGTGCACGCATGAGCGTCTTCTCGTTTCGCCTTCTTGCTGTCGATGGAAGGGCGCGCCGCGGCGAGATTTCGATGCCGCGCGGAACGATCCGCACGCCGGCGTTCATGCCCGTTGGAACCGGCGGCACCGTCAAGGCCATGTATATGGACCAGGTACGGGGCGTGGGTGCCGATATCATCCTGGGCAACACTTACCACCTTATGCTGCGACCCGGTGCGGAGCGAATTGCGCGCCTTGGAGGCCTGCACGAGTTTGCTCGCTGGCAGTGGCCGATCCTTACCGATTCCGGCGGCTTCCAGGTGATGTCGCTGGCAGGACTTCGCAAGCTCACTGAGCATGGCGTTACCTTCCGATCGCATATAGACGGTGCGCCCTACGAGCTGACGCCGGAGCGGTCCATCGAAATCCAGGGATTGCTGGATTCCGACATACAGATGCAGCTCGACGAGTGCGTGGCGCTTCCTGCCGAGCGCAGCGAGATCGAGCGTGCGATGGAGCTTTCGCTGCGCTGGGCTGAGCGCTGCAAGGCGGCTTTCGGAGAGCAGCAGGGCAAGGCGATGTTTGGCATCGTCCAGGGCGGAGACGATGCGGCGCTCAGGGTGCGTTCTGCGCAGGCTCTGGCGGCGATGGACCTCAAGGGCTACGCGGTTGGCGGCCTTGCGGTTGGGGAGCCACAGGCGGTGATGCTGGAGATGCTGGACGCCACATGTCCGGAGCTGCCGGCGGAAAAGCCTCGCTACCTGATGGGCGTCGGCACGCCGGACGATATTTTGAAGTCGGTCGCGCGGGGCATAGACATGTTCGACTGCGTCATGCCCACGAGGGCAGGACGGCATGGCCTCGCCTATACACGGCGCGGCAAGGTCAATCTGCGCAACGCCCGCCATGCCGACGATCCGCGCCCCCTGGATGAAGAGAGCGACTGTCCGGCCGCGCGCGACTACAGTCGGGCCTATCTGCATCACCTTGTTCGCTCGCAGGAGACCTTGGGAGCGATGCTGCTCACCTGGAACAACCTCGCCTACTACCAGCGGCTGATGCAGGACATTCGAGACGCCATCGAATCTGGCAATTTCGAAAGCCGTGCCGCGGAAATAGAAGAAGATTGGAGACGGGGCGACATCGCACCGCTATCCTGACCAGAAGTCACCCAAAGTGCCGCGTGTCCGCCTGGCTCCCGGCGCTTGAAACTCCGGCGTACGTCTGCCACAAGGCACGCAGCGCCTGACGGGCGCCCGGCAGTAATCGAGGCAAGGCCATGCGGACGTTCTTCGTTCAGATCAAATGCGAGCTCGGAAAATCCTATGAGGTCGCCAGCGCTCTTGCCGACGCCGAGATCGCTTCCGAAATTTACTCTACCGCAGGAAATTATGACCTGCTGGCCAAGTTCTATGTCGATGACGATGAGGATATCGGCCGTTTCGTCAACGAGAAGGTGCAGAGCATCGACGGCATAAAAGACACCTTTACGACCGTCACGTTCAGAGCCTTCTGAAAGCTCGCCCGTCGCCAACTGAGCCGAATCTGCAGGGTCGCGCTGGAGCAAGCCAGCGCACGGCAAGCGATCTCCTCATGCGGGCTGTTTTGGCAAAAGCGCAATAGCGCGAACATCCAGTTACATCTGGTCGTTGTACGGCCTCTTGTTCAGCCCGACCATTCTTGTCAGTTCCGTAAAGGACGGGACGCCGGTTTCGCCCTGGGCATTGTTTGCGGTGATCAGAAGCCGGATGGGAAAGCAGACGGCGTCCCGATTGGCGGGCGACATATCCTCGTAAAGACGGTCATCCCCGGTCAGGGACGCTTCCACCTTGCGAAGAGCGAGGTCAACTTCCTCGACACTCAGGACGCCTCTGCTTGTCAACATGCTGTTAATGGCTGCCACCGCCATCAACAGACCCTCAATCTGAAGGCTCGCCACGTTCATCATTGTCCTCCCTGACGTAAGCGGCCTGTTGGCGACCCGGTGTGGAGACCCTGGCATCCTTTGACCGTTCGGCAATTGCCGGACCCGCGCCCGATACCTGTTCAATCGCCGGGTTCCGCTCCAATGCCATCGGAGGCTTCTGGCCATCGGAATGGCGCGTCTTTTCATTGGCGTCTTCGATCCGTTCCGAATTGCCGAGGCCGGACGGAGGGGGCTGGTTACCCGCAGCATCCTGCGAAAAGTCGGGATGGCCCGCATATCGTGTGTCTTCCCGGGGAGACGGTAGATCGGGCGCGTCGTTCTGCACCGCTCCTCTGGCCGACCTTGCGGAAAAGGCCGGATCATCGAAGGGCGGAAACGTCTCCGCCGGGTGCGGTTCCTCGTCCGTCGTTGTCTCAACCTTTTCGGGCGGTAGCTTTTCCCCGACAAGGCGAGAGGTTTCTACCGGGTCCAGTTCCGAATGTCTGTTCTCTGCCATGGCGGCCTCCTTTTCTTCGGAAAAGAACGGCCGAGGCCCACAGTTGTTCCGAAGTCTCGGAACCGGCTCTTGCAGGCGGTCCAATGCTTCGCATGACGGCCGGGGGAAGGTCAGTGCAGTTGGTTCCGGAACAATGATCGACCGGGACGGTTTGTGTTCCGGCAACGAGACAGCTCACCGGCCATCACAGGGAGGTCCGGCATGAAAAGCAAATCTATTTGGCGTGCCTACAGCTACGCATGGATCACGCTGGGACTGTTCGCTTTCAGTATCGTGGGGCACTGGATTTTTGGCTGGTACGCGTTTGTGAGCGAACAGCAAGAACACGGGCAGGTCGTGCATTTCGCGCCCTATTTCATCGAGATGATGCGGGACACTCTTGAAAACTGGCAATCCGAATTCCTGCAACTGCTGTGGCAGGTAGGCGGGCTAGCCTTCTTCATCTTTCTTGGCTCGCCCCAGTCAAAGGAGGGCTCCGACCGACTTGAGGCGAAGATCGACTTCATATTGAAGCGGGTCGATCCCGATGGCGGCGACGGTGTGATCCGCGCTCTTGATAGGTCGTACTCACGCGGGCATACGGATACGACTGCCTAGCCCGCATACCTCTGTGATCAAACCGAAAAAGTGATGCGGTGCCGCCGCAACCTTTCCTCTCCTCCGCGGTTTGAAGGGCTCTGCAACAAACGGCGGCGATAGGTCAGGAAATGCGGCAGGAACAGGCGTCGGATGGTGGAACGGGGGCGAGGGAACGTGAACGGTGCGCGCTCCTTGTGGAGGCTCAGGCAGCCCATTTCGAGCAGAAGAAGCTCTTTCCGCTCGCCCGCATATTGCGATCCGTTGCGGCTGAAATTCGCGAGCCTATTCCCCCCTCACGTAAGGCGAGCTAGCGTTCCGTCCGGCCGAAGGGATTTTCACCGAATTGCGGGCTTGTCGCCCCTTTCGTCTCCATCCAGAAGGATGCGCTGGGCGGCGCCGTCAAGGTCCTCGTACTGGCCGCTGCGCAGCGCCCACAGGAAGGCGATCAGGCTGATGCCCCCGAGGAAAAGCGCTACAGGGATGAGATAGGCGAGAACGCTCATGCCCTTAGCGGCTCCGTTGCTGGCTTGGCCGTTTTCGGCGCGCTCCTCTTTTCGGTAATGCCCATGCGCATGAGGCGCAAGGCGTTGCTGATGACAAGGATGGATGATCCCGACATGGCGATCGCTGCGACAAGCGGCGTGACATAGCCGAGAATGGCGATGGGGACGGCGATAAGATTATAGATGATTGCAATGCCGAGATTCTGCCGGATGAGTTGGCCGGCGCGCAGCGCGACATCCATTGCAGTGGTAACAGCCGAAAGGTTCCCATGCAGGAATACGAAGTCGGCAGCGTTGCGCCCAATATCGGCGGCGCTGGCGGGCGCCAGGGAAACATGGGCTGCGCCCAGCGCAGGGGCATCGTTCAACCCGTCGCCCACCATCATGACCTTATGGCCATTCCGCGAAAGTTCCTCGATGCGGGAAACCTTGTCCGCCGGCAGAAGATTGCAGCGCCAGTGATTGAAGCCAAGCTCTTCGGCAACATGGCGGCAGGCCGGTTCGGCGTCCCCGGAAAGCATTTCCACCCGGCGAAGGCGCTTCTTCAGAGTATCGATCGTGCTGCGAGCGCCCGGTCGGATTTCATCGGCGAAGGTGAAGCGGGCTACAATGTCACCGTTGCGGGTCAGCACGGTGCCGTTTTCTTCGGAGGCACTTGCGGCCCAGCTTGCGCGGCCTAGTCGCCAGACAATGTCACCCGTCCTTGCTTCCATGCCAAAACCCGGCAATTCGGATACGTCGTCGAATGTCGCGGGCGTCGAGCGCCCGGCCTGCTGCGCGATCGCCTGCGAAAGCGGATGCCGTGAATGGGAGGCAAGGGCTTGCGCCACGTCCAGAAGGCGCGGGGGGATCTCATGTAAGTTGGTCAGCCGGGGCTGGCCGAGCGTAAGCGTTCCGGTCTTGTCGAAGACTGCCGAGTCCGCCTCCGCCAGACGTTCCAGGGCGGAACCGTCCTTGACCATGATTCCGTTCTCGAACAGGCGGCGTGCTGCCACCACCTGCACCATGGGCACTGCCAGGCCGAGTGCGCAGGGGCACGTAATGATGAGCACGGCAATGGCTATGGTGATTGCCTGATGCCAGTCCGCGCCAGTCAGCATCCATCCGATGAATGCAACGAGGGCAGTCAGATGCACCACCGGCGCATACATGGCCGACACCCGGTCGGCAATGCGGCGGTAGCGGGCCCTTCCTCCCTCAGTGGCTTCCATGAGCCGGATCATCTCGGCCAGGAAGGACGACGAGGCTGCTCGTACCGCTTCCAAGGTGAGGGGGCCGGTGAGGTTCAGTGCGCCCGCGTGAACTTCCGCGCCCGCGGCGACGGGCTGGGGCGCGCTCTCGCCATTGACCAATGAGCAGTCGATATCCGATGCGCCACGCACGACCCGCGCATCGACCGGAATGCGTTCGCCCGCACCCACAAGCAGCTTGGTGCCGGGCTGGACTTCCCCGATGGGGCGATAGTCGCGTGTGCCGTCATCGAACAGCACCAGTGCGCCACGCGGGGCCATCCGCGCCAGATTGGCAACGGCGGCACGTGCCTTGTTGCGCATGACGTGGTCCAGCGTGCGACCTATCAGGAGGAAGAAGAGCAGAGTGACCGAAGCGTCGAAATAGGCGTGGGCGCCCGAGTGCCAGGTGTCGTAGATGCTCAGTGCGTAGGCCATGGTGATGCCGATTGCGATCGGCACGTCCATATTCATGCGCCCGTGGCGCAGGGCGTTCCAGGCCGAGCGATAATAGATGATGCCGGCCACCGCCAGCGCGGGGAGGGCAAGCAGGGCCGAAACCCAGTGGAACAGGTCACGCGTTGCCCCTTCCGCGCCGGACCACACCGAGACGGAAAGGAGCATGATGTTTCCTGCGGCAAAGCCGGAGACGGCGACGGCTCGCAACAATTCGGAAAGCACCGGGTCCTTTCCGTCCTGCGTATCGTCGAAAAGGTGGGGCGGATAGCCGAGGCCGCTCAAGGTGGAAACAATGGGCGGCAATGCGTCGCCCCGCCAGCGCACGCTGACTCGTTTGCTGGAAAGGTTCACTCGTGCCCGCTCGACCGTATCGAGTCTGGCCAGTGCACTTTCGACTGTATGGATACAGCCCGCGCAGTGGACATTCGGCACGGAAAGCTCCACTTGCCGCGTCCCGTCGCCCATGTCGCGAGCGGCAAAGGCAACTTCCTCGTCAGAGGGTGGCGCCTGCAACCCAAGAGCCAGATCTTCGCTTCCGGGCGCGCAGCAACTCATTCAAACGCCCCATTTTTCACCACGATACGATGGGTTTCCCTCCACGGCAACTGACGGCCGGCATCCGCCTCGATCTCGACGATCCATACGCCGTCCGCGAGCGCAAACGGAGCAGTGAGCGCGCCGTCCGCATCAGGGGCAAGGGCAAGCGTCGTGTCCTGGGCATCGCTGACCGGCCGACGGAACGTAGCCGAACCCGTCTTCAGCTTGACCGGCCTGCCATCCCTGTCGGCGATGGCGAAGCGGAGTGTCCCGTCGCCCCCCTCAAATCCCGTATGCCAACCCAGCGCCATCTGCTCGCGATATTCGCGCGCCTTTCGGTTGAATTCCAACCCCGCGACATAGGAGTTGCGCACGACGAACCCGGTCCAGCTCCTGTTTGCGTACACCGCCATCGTGACGTTCACGGCGATGATGACAGCGAAGAACGCCGCAATGATCATGAGGAAGTGACGACCGGTGAATTGCTCGCTCATCGTGATCACTCCGGGCTTTCGAAATTGGTCACATACTCGGCGGAGTCGAGGGATGACTTGTCCACGACGTGGAACACCAGCCGCTGGGCCTTGCCCGGTGTGCGGTTCTTCTCCCGGGGCTGGCGCACATAGATCTTGAGCGAGCGCGTCCTGTCCGGCTCCAGAGTAACGGTGATCTGCTTGCTTTCGCTGTCTTCCATGCCGACCGCGCTCATGGTCGCGCCGGGAAGCTCCTCAAGGCGAACTGTCACGGTACGTGGCTCAGGGATCTTGTTGAGCAGCTTGACCGTATAGCCGTTACGGATCGAGCCATCCGAAAGCACGACATATTGCGGATTACGGTCGTGCAGGACATTCAATTCGAGCCTGTCGCGGGAAACCAGCCCGTACACCAGAAGCAGACCAATCAGCGCCCAGCTGCCGAAATAGATGAAGGTCCGTGGCCGCAACAGCTTGCGGGGATGGAACCGGGCGACAGTGTCCGAAATGCGCCCTGAAGCATCCCGCACCAGCGAAGGCTTGATCGCATGGGTGCCGTTGCCTGTGGCGAGCGCCATATTGGCATTGTAATCGGCCAGCGTGGCGTAAGAGATCAGGCCGCGATCCCGACCGAGCCTGTCCATGACATCGTTGCACGCGTCGATGCACAGTGCGCAGGTGATGCATTCCAGTTGCTGGCCGTCACGAATGTCTATGCCCATGGGGCAAACGACCACGCAAGCATTGCAGTCCACGCAATCACCGGTCTCGACACCCAGTGCCGCCGCCTTCTTGGTCCCGCGCGAGCGCGGTTCACCGCGCCAGTCGTTATAGGTGACGGTCAGAGAGTGCTCATCCAGCATCGCCGCCTGGATACGCGGCCAGGGGCACATATAGGTGCAGACCTGCTCCCGCATCAGGCCCCCGAACACATAGGTGGTGGCCGTCAAGATGGCGACGGTGGTATAGGCGACCGGCGCGGCCTGGCCGGTCACGAAATCCCTCAGCAAGGTCGGGGCATCCGCGAAGTAGAATATCCAGGCACCGCCCGTCGCGACTGCAACAGCCAGCCAGATGGCGTGCTTGAGCGTACGCAGTGCAATCTTGCGCGCCGTCCATGGCCCTTGGTCGAGGCGGATGCGCGCGTTGCGATCTCCTTCAATCGCGCGTTCGACCGCAAGGAAGAGATCGACCCACACGGTCTGCGGACAGGTGTAGCCACACCAGGCGCGGCCGATCGTGGACGTGAGCAGGAACAGGCCCAGGCCCGCCATCACGAGCAGCCCCGCGACGAGAAAGAACTCCTGCGGCCAGATCTCGATGAAGAAGAAGTAGAAGCGTCGGTTGGCCAGATCGATCAGGACAGCCTGGTCCGGGGCAAAAGGACCCCGGTCCCAACGTATCCAGGGCGTCAGGTAGTAGATGCCCAGGGTAACGGCCATGACCAGCCATTTGAAATTGCGGTAAGGGCCTTTGGCACGCTTCGGGAAGATTTTCCTGCGGGCGGAATAGAGGGGCTTGCGCAACCGGGCAGAGTTCACCGCCTCTGCATCGTGACGTTCAAACGCGACCGTGCCGGTCATCCTCTTCTCCTAACCGTGATTGTCACGAGGAGGGCAATGCCCCCTGTTAGCCGGCCGCGGTTTGATCCAAGTCAAAACCGGGGTGCGGCACAGTGACCGGCTGTGCGCCCCAGCCCCGCCCGGCCCCTGGTGGACCTGGGCGGGAAGGCGGAATCACTCCCCTCCGCCGAGCGAATGGACGTAAACCGTCAGTTCCTTTACTGCCGTTTCGCCAAGTCGTGCCTCCCAGGCCGGCATCACGCCGTGACGCGGCCGGCGTATCTGCGCCGCGATCTCGGCGGGTTCCGACCCGTAGAGCCAAATGGCGTCCGTAAGATCCGGCGCACCCAACTCTGGATTGCCCTTGCCGGCCTCGCCATGGCAGGCCGCGCAGTTTTGGGCGAAGATCTCGGCCCCGGCATCCGCAACGTCGCCGCCGGAAGACAGCGCCAACACGTGCTTCACTACGGCGTCGATCTCATCGCGGCTCAATATGTCAGCAAATGCCGGCATTTCGGAGACCCGCGTCTCGTCGTCGCCTGCAAAGCGGATGCCATGGGCGATCGTGGCGCGGATATCCTCTGGCGAGCCGCCCCACAGCCATTCATCGTCGTTGAGGTTCGGATAGCCGGGCGATCCGGCCGCGCCTGAGCCATGGCACTGCACGCAATTGACCTTGAATGCGGCGGCGCCGGCCGAGATGGCAAACTGGCGCAGCGTGTCGTCGGCCAGTATTTCTTCGACCGAGGCCTTTTCGATTGCCGCGATATAATCGCTCTTGGCCGCTTCGGCAGATACGAGCTCGGCTTGAAGATCGGCGCGGCTGGACCAGTTGAGTATGCCCGTCGTAGCCGACGTGACCAACGGCCAGGCCGGATAGGCTATCGTATAGACGAGCGCCCAGAAAATAGTGGCGTAGAACGTCCACAGCCACCAGCGCGGCATGGGGTTGTCAAGTTCCTTGATGCCATCCCATTCATGGCCGGTCGTGGCGACGCCACTGATCTCATCAATTTCCTTCTGGCTCATGTCAATCGTCCTTGAGCGGGATGCGGGCTGCTTCGTCGGCCTGTTCACGGCTGCCGGGGCGGAAGGCGAAGATCACGACACCGCAAAAGAAGAGCGTCATGAACAGGAGACCCCAGGAGTCGGCGAACTGGCGCAGATAGGTGTAGGTTTCCATGCCTTCCTCCTAGCGCAAGTTCTGCGGGGCGTCGTAGGTCGAGAAATCGACCAGCGTGCCTAGCATCTGAAGATAGGCGACAAGCGCATCCATTTCGGTCAGACGATTTGGATTGCCGTCGAAATCTCCGAGTTGGGCCTTCGGATAGCGGGCCTCCACGCCGGACGTGTCGGCGTTGGGATCAGCCTGGGCCTTGATGTCGGCCACGGCATTTTCGACCATTTCCTCGGTATACGGCACCCCAACGCGCTGGTTGGCGACGAGATGTGTCTGGAAATTGCGGATGTCGAGGTCCTTGTCCTTGAGGAAGGCGTAGCTCGGCATCACCGATTCCGGCACCACCGAGCGCGGCTCGATGAGGTGTTGGACATGCCACTCGTTGGAGTACCGGCCTCCGACCCGTGCGAGGTCAGGCCCGGTGCGCTTCGAACCCCATTGGAATGGGTGATCGTACATCGATTCCGCGGCCAGGCTGTAATGGCCGTAGCGTTCCACCTCATCGCGGAAGGGTCGGATCATCTGCGAGTGGCAGACGTAGCAACCCTCGCGGACATAGATGTTTCGTCCCGCCAGCTCCAGCGGCGAATAGGGCCGCATCCCTTCCACTTTCTCGATGGTATTCTCGAGATAGAACAGCGGCGTGATCTCGACGATGCCGCCGATGCTGACCACGAACAGCGAGCCAACCAGCAGAAGCGTGGCGTTCTTTTCTATGATGCGGTGCTTGTCAAGAAGTGCCATTCAGTCAAACTCCTATTCGGCGGGCACGGCGACGGGGCGGGGAGCGACGGACCTGCCTCCGATCGGCTCCTCTTCGCGCTGATGGCCGAGGATGGTCATGGTGAGATTGAAGGCCATGATGATCGCGCCGGCGAGATAGAGTGCGCCGCCCAGGGCACGTGCCAGGTAGTAGGGGAACATGGCCTGCACGGTTTCGGCGAAGGAATAGACCAGGAAGCCCTGCTCGTCGTATTCGCGCCACATCAGGCCCTGCATGATGCCGGACACCCACATCACGGCCGCGTAGACGACGATGCCGATCATCGCCAGCCAGAAGTGCCACGCTACCATGCGTTCCGAGTAGAGCCGCGCGCGGCCCCAGAGCCTCGGCACCATGAAGTAGAGTGCGGCAAAGCTGATCAGGCCATTCCAGCCCAAAGCGCCCGAGTGAACGTGGCCGATGGTCCAGTCGGTGTAGTGCGAGAGCGAATTCACCGCCTTGATCGACATCATCGGGCCTTCAAAAGTGGCCATGCCGTAGAAGGCAACTGCGGCCACCATCATGCGGATGACGGGATCGGTACGGATCTTGTCCCAGGCCCCGGAAAGCGTCATCAGGCCGTTGATCATGCCGCCCCAGGAGGGCATCCACAGCATGATTGAGAACACCATGCCCAGTGTCTGCGCCCAGTCGGGCAGGGCGGTGTAGTGCAGGTGATGCGGACCGGCCCAGATATAGAGGAAGATCAGGGCCCAGAAGTGGATGATCGACAGGCGGTAGGAATAGACGGGGCGATCCGCCTGCTTTGGCACGAAGTAGTACATCATGCCGAGGAAGCCCGCAGTCAGGAAGAAACCAACCGCGTTGTGGCCGTACCACCACTGCGTCAGCGCGTCCTGCACGCCGGCAAAGAGCGAATAGGAATGCGATCCCACCAAGGAAGCCGGCACCGCCAGATTGTTGACGATGTGCAGCATTGCAATGGTGATGATGAAGGCGAGATAGAACCAGTTGGCTACGTAGATGTGCGGTTCCTTGCGCTTCAGTATCGTCCCTAGGAACACGACCAGATACGCAACCCAGACGATCGTCAGCCAGATATCGACGTACCATTCCGG
>SMEK01000322.1_pt1 | contig 31793 bp, 30 predicted proteins | sample 2456371 | NCBI WGS metagenome assembly SMEK01 (sample SAMN10132590, study PRJNA489261) | soil metagenome | isolation source: day1 antibiotic-loamy sand soil ammended with composted manure from dairy... | place: USA | collected 2015-04-01
GCCCGCTCGGGGCCGGCCAGCGCCGAGGCCGTGAGCAACGCGCCCGCCAACGCGGACGCCCCGGAGGGGCTGGCGTTGTCGGTGGGGTCGCTCGGGCGATGTACGAGCTCTTCGGCGTCGACCGCCGTGTCGTGGTACGCCCCGGGCATGCCCTCCACACCGAAACGTCGCAACGCGATGTCGAGCAGCGCGATGGCCTCCTCCAGCCACCTGGGCTCACCGGTGGCTTGGTGCAGCGCCAACAGTCCGTCGGCGAAGCACCCGTAGTCCTCCAGCACCGCGTCGGCCTCCCCGACGACACCGTCGCGGGAGCTGCGCCGCAGCCCGTCGTCCGTCTTGTGCACGTCGAGGACGAACGAACCCGCGGCCACGGCGGCCTCGATCCAATCCGGCCGCTGCAAGGCGACACCGGCCTCGGCGAGTGCCGTGATCGCCAGGCCGTTCCAAGCGGCGATCACCTTGTCGTCACGGGCGGGTTGGGGACGTTCGTTGCGGGCGTCGAGCAACGTACTCGTCACGCGCATCCACCTGGCGGGGTCGTCCGGGTCCTGCGGCAGCCGGAGGGTGGACGCACCCCGTTCGAAGGTGCCCTCCTCGGTGACTCCGAACGTTTCGGCGGCCCACGCGCCGTCGTCGGGGCCGAGCACGTCCACCAGTTGTTCGCGGGTCCACACGTAGGTCAGCCCCTCCACGCCCTCGGCGTCGGCGTCGAGGGAGGAGGCGAATCCGCCCTGCGGTGTACGCAGGTCCCGCAGCAGGAACTCCGCCGTCTCCCCCGCCACCCGATGCGCCAACGGGGAACCCGTGCGCCGGGCGAGGTGCGCGTAACAGCGCAACAGCAGCGCGTTGTCGTACAGCATCTTCTCGAAGTGCGGCACGACCCATTCCGCGTCCACGGAGTATCTCGCGAAACCGCCGGCGAGCTGGTCGTAGATGCCGCCCCGCGCCATCCCCTCGGCAGTCATGTCCACAATAGACAAGACTTCCATCGAGTCCGTGCGTTCGTAGTGGCGGAGCAGGAACTCCAGCACCATCGACGGGGGGAACTTCGGCGCACCACCGAAACCACCGTTCTCCGGATCGACCTCCGTGCGCAGTTTCGCCACGGCCGACGCGATCGTGTCGGCAGTGACAGGCTGCGGACTCAGTGGTCTGGTCTGCTCGGCGATGTGGTCGACGATGCGTCCCGCGCCCTCGACGAGTTCGTCGCGACGTTCGTCCCACGCCTGCGCCACGGCCGTCAACACCTGCTTGAACGACGGCATCCCCTGCGTCGGCACGGGCGGGTAGTACGTACCGCAGTGGAACGGTTTGCCGTCGGGGGTGAGGAAGCATGTCATGGGCCAGCCGCCCTGACCCGTCATGGCCTGGGTGGCCGTCATGTACACGGCGTCGATGTCCGGCCGTTCCTCCCGGTCCACCTTGATGTTGACGAAATGCTCGTTCATGAAGGCGGCGACGTCGGCGTCGGCGAACGACTCGTGCGCCATGACGTGACACCAGTGGCAGGCTGCGTACCCGACCGACAGCAGGATCGGCACATCCCGCCGCCGCGCCTCGGCGAGGGCTTCCGGGCTCCACGGCCACCAGTCCACCGGATTGTCGGCGTGCTGGAGCAGGTAAGGCGATGTGGCAGTGGCGAGGCGGTTCACGTTCCCAGCGTCTCACAGCCGAAGGAGCCTCACAGCGGTTCGCAGGCTTCCACCAGGGCCACGGGGCCCCAGGGGCCCGCCGCGCCGTTGCCTCGCCGAGGACGACAAGAGCGAGGAGACCTTCGAAACGCACCCGAACCGGACATGCACAACAGTTCCCCGGGGGGACCGAACACCTCGCACTGGCCGTGGAAGCCATCGGCGATCAAGTGGTGATCGGTGACACCGGAGCAGGCGCACAGCATGAGCCTGGTCGGGGTGAACCGTTTCAGGGTTCTCTCATCGCCTGACGAAAGCCCCTTCCGCTTCCTGCAGGAGCGGTGATGCCCCTACAGGAAGGAGGGGTCGTTAAGCCTTGCCCGAACCGCCGCGACGGGAAGCGGACACCGTACCGACGGTAAGCAGGACCGCCATTATCGCCATCGACACCAAAAGAGCCACGATCTGTGGGGCCCCGCGAGGCACCAGCAATACGGCGACGATTCCACCTATCGAAGCCACTGCCCCACCGAGAACCCAGGGAGCGGCTTCCCGATGAACCCGATACCACTCATCGGGGTCGTTCATCGTCCGCTTGGTGCGAATACCGAAAACCCCATTGGGTTTTATCTTGCCCTTCCTGCCCAGGATTCCCATCAGCGCCATGACAATGGCCACCAGGGACAATGGGATCACGAGTTCGATCGTTGGTCCGACACCGACCCCCACCAGTCGCTGGCTCAGCTGAATTGAAGCCTTCATGATCCCTCCGCCACCTTCTGCCCCCGTTCCGCCTTGCGAGTGGTCGCGGTATTGAATCCCCGGGTCTCACCAAATATAAGATCAGCAAGGCGAACATGATCGACGAGAATCCGGGCAAACCGAGCGCGATCGCGATCGCAGCATGGAGCGTCCACCCTGCGACGAGACCCGCCATGCGAACCGCTTGGCGCGCGAAAACACACCATGCCAAGAAGAACTCTATGGCCAAGGTCCCCCATGTTATGGCGAGCACGGCGGGGCCGTGCGACAAGACGAAGCCCACCGCAGGTTTCATGTATTCCGGAACACTGAATGGCGGGAACATCATCCAATACCAGACAGCCGAACCATCACGCCACTCGAGGACACCTAATTTGGAAACGCTTGCGTGCAGATATAAGACGGAGGCTTGGATCCAAATCAAGACAAGCGAGAGATGAGCGACCACTCTCGCTGATTGCCGGGTCACCACCGGACTCTGCCAGTGCCATCGACGACGGTCCGTGACACAGATCGGTATCAGAAGCAATGTGACCACAGCAGCGACTTGATCGCCACCGTCCACGACATTGGTGGTGGAGTAGAAAGAAAAAGATACCCACCAGTGCGGAATAGCCGTGATTCGCGGACGCCACCCACTTGCGACGACGACAAGAATCACGATGGAAAGGACGACACCGGAACCGAGCTGGCCGCTCGGCACGAGACAGAACAGCCCTATATGTTCTGCCACCCCGGTACAGACACGCCCATCAGGTCTTTCAGGGCTGGCGAAAAACAGGTGGTCGACCGGCGTTGCGACCAATGCAAGCAGTGTACCCAGGGCGATTATGCTACGCGCGAGTCCCACGAAAGCGTTGTGCGGGGAGTACGCGAGTAGACGGGAAAGAATCTTCTCCTGCACCCTTTGCGCTTTCAAGAGCCACGAGGAGCGTTCGGTCTCATTCATTTACGGCCTGTTCGGATGCAGTCTACGTTCAACACCTTGATCTCGGCTGGCATTTCCTCAACAGAACCCGCCCAAGCCCAGGGAACCGGCTCCTGCCTGACCAGGGCGACTGTTCCGCAGAACCTCGGCTCCAACCCGTGGAGCTGGATGTCTTTGGACGGTCTCAGGTCGGCGGATAAGCACTTCAACGCTTCCTCTTCTGAGCAGGGAGTCCAATCAACATCTCTAGCCCTTGAAGAGATCGATTCAATCTCATACTGCTCTGTCCGTGTCGACCTATTTGCACCGAAGGCGCTTGATGGATTGGCGTTGGAAGTCGACGACAGACGCTCCCAAGAGCCATCATGCGTTTGCCGGAAAACGGATATATTAGCCGCTCTAGGCTGACGAGTGAAGAATGCCCAACCTTGGGGGAAAAACTCCCCCACCACACTCAAATGAGGAGTCGACCGCCTATCCACAACAGCATTGTTGGGGACGAACACAAGCAACAGGAAAAGAGGCAGAAGGGCTATTGAGATAATTCCTACGGATAAAGTTCGCCTCGTTGCGGAAGAAGGAGACTCAAATCCTTCTTCCGCAACGAAACCGACTATTCGGTCATTCATCGAGCTAGCTTGGTCGCAATTTCCTTGACGTAACGATCTCGCTGGATTCCGCTTTCATCACCGACAGAGACGGAGCCGATCGCGAACCACGCTCCCCCGACGGTCGTGACAATGACCGCATTCTGCGCCACCACCCAGGAGATCGCACCAACGGCCGCGACGGCCACACAAACCGCCCCCGCCACCGGACACTGAGCGACATCGAGGTCTTCGGCGCTTTCCGCACCAGCCACCTCGTTCAACAATTCAGAGCCGGATTCCAACGCTTCTGCAACCTGCGGGATCGAACCGCTGGTGATCCCTTCAGCGACGTTTTCAAAAGCCTCTGGATCCGCTTCTTTCATCTCCGTGACAACGTTATCGACCTCGCGATCATAAGTCGCGACGTCGACCTCTTCAGGGAGCTGAACCTCGTAATCTATCAGGTCGGCCAGAGGTCCACGACCAAAATAAGCGGCCTTGATTACGTCTTCCGAAGAAGCTTCCGCCACTATCGATTTTTGAACGGAATCCGGATCATGATCGGCGCTGGCAAACAGCGTATTTGAGCTCCCCACGACAATCGCGCAGAGTGCCACTGTGAAAATTTTCGTTCTTTTACGCAAAAGATACTCCCCAATATCCCCAGAAAGGGGGAGCGGCCAGCCGCTCAGCGACTTCCCCCTTCATTTGCGCCACGCAACGCTACTACAACGACAGAGGGCTCGTCCAACACTTCGGCAACTTCGCCGCGGGATTCAGGGGTGATCTAAAACACCATATCCGGAATTGACTCGGCCAAACTCCTCTGATGTACGGGCGGCGCCGTATCACGACGGATGAGCATGGATATGGCGACAATTTTTGAAATAAGGATTTCATTCAAACCGCCCGGTTTCTCTGCTTCCTTGCAGAGCCGAGCTAGCGGAGGGTCGGCGTGTTGCTCCGCGAACAGTCCGCATATGTCACTTGTGACAGCAGGGTTTCAAGCTGCCGGTAGACCACAAGCACGTGGTTGTAAAGCCTCTGGGACGAGGGCTGAACGACGAGGACTTCGAACACGGCGAACAGACGACGCCCGACTCACGGAAGAAGGACCGACGGTCCGGTTGAAGATCTGAACGGGCTCAAAATCCGTACACGTGGAAGTAGCCGTGGCCGACCGGCGTTGCGACGCTCAACCGACCTCGGTGTCAGACATCGAATGTGCCCTGCGCCCCACAGGTCATCAGGTGGGACACGGTGTCGGACTCGATATGACGACCTGTTCGGGCTCACATCGGGACCCTGTGGGCTCCATCAACTGGGATACCGGTGACGAACCCGCCGTCCTCGGTGACGCTGCTGTTCGATCTCTTGTTCGCGAAGTGATGACCGTTGCCGGCAAGCACCGGCTCATACCCCTCGTGCCGGCACCGGTGCTCCCGGTAAGGCCGGCCGGGTCTTCGAGCCTTCGTCTCGACCGGCCACTACGCCGAGTTGATTGACGCCGGCCATCGGGCGGGGCCTGTTGGCCGGCCGTGGCCATGCCGGTGCGCTGCACGTCCGACGGTCCGGGCCGACGGGCGAACCAGGCCCCTTGACGGGCCCCGTACCGCCCGTCGTCGGCCGCCCGGTGCCACCGATCGCCCTGTTCTTCTCCGTCGGTCCGCCGTCACCACGGCTGAGCCCACGACTGGGCCATGGCCCCACCGGCACGATCGCTGGTCAACTTCCGCGACGTTCGCCCGCTCCGTCTCCGGCCGTCCCCGCCTCCGCAGGGATGTCGTCATCGCCGCCGTCCGACTGTCGCTCGGTGCCCCGGGTGGAATCCGACTCCACAGGTTCGTCGAAGCTGGCGGGGATCCGCTTGAGGTGCTTGGTCATCGAACGGACCAGGAAGGCGACCGCCACCAGGAACAGCAGCAACAGCAACAGACCCACCGGTGAGGACTTGCCGAAGTCCTCACCCTGGCCACCGCCGTCCACGTTGCCGCCGGGTGGCTGCTGTTGCGCGAACCACGCCCCGGCGTTCATGGCCGGCACGACCGCGAAGGCCGGAAGTGTCATGTCGTCGTCCTTTCGATACCCGCGAACAGATCGTCCTCCGGCAACGTCGTGTCGACCAGCGAACGGACGAGTTCGTATTCCTCGGTGGGCCACACCTCACGCTGCACGTCCAACGGCACGGCGAACCACCGGCTGTTCGGGTCGATCTGGGTGGCGTGCGCACGCAGCGCGTCGTCGCGCACCTCGAAGTAGTCGGAGCACGGCACCCGCGTGGTGACGCGTTCCATGACGTCGGGCCGGTTCGGGTCCCACTTACTCAGCCACTCCTCGTAGGGCGAGGACAGCCCTCGAGAGACGAGCGCCTCGTGGAACGCCTCGTACTTCGACCGCGAGAAGCCGTGGACGTAGTACAGCTTGAGCGGCTGCCACGGCTCACCCGCGTCAGGATACTGCTGTGGGTCGGAGACGGCGTCCCACGCGGCCATCGAGACCTCGTGGCAGCGGATGTGGTCCGGATGCGGATACCCGCCGTTCTCGTCGTAGGTGATGACGACGTGCGGACGGAACTCCCGCATCAGCCGGACGAGCTTGGCGACCGGCTCCTCCAGCGGCACCTTCGCGAAGCAGCCCTCCGGCAACGGCGGAGGCGGATCGCCCTCCGGCAGGCCGGAGTCGATGAAGCCCAACCACCGGTGCTGCACACCGAGGATCTTGGCCGCCCTGGCCATCTCCTCCCTGCGCAGCCGCGACATGTTCTCGCGCACCTCGGGTCGGTCCATCGCAGGATTCAGCACGCTGCCCGCCTCGCCTCCGGTGCAGGTCACGACCATGACCTCGTGTCCTTCGGAGACGTAGCGAGCCATCGTGGCGGCCCCCTTGCTCGACTCGTCGTCGGGATGGGCGTGCACCGCCATCAGCCGCAACCCCGCCTCCACGCTGCTCGCCCTCTCTTCGTCGGTTCGCGCCATGCTCGCCTCGGTTCCTTTCCACTCGCGTTCACCCTTGACGGACCCCCGTGGTCCACGTCCTTCCGCTCTCACGGATACTCAACACGCGAGGTGGGTGCTTTCATTCTCCCGCCGCGACGGCACGATCATTCGGAGGCCCTCCGTTGAGCAGCTCGGAGTCCGACCCGCAAGCGACGAACGGGTTGGAGGAGCGCTACGGCTCCGCGTGGAAACGCTCCGCGGGGCCACGTCTCCGGCTGCGTGGATTCCGAGCGTGGTTGGTCGGCATCGTCGCGGTGGTCACCCTCACTCTCGGTGGCTACCTCGTCTACGCACAGTTCTTCGCTACTCCCATCGAAGGCCAGCGGGTCGCGTATACCGAACTCCCCGGTAATGCGATGGAGGTCACCGTGGATGTGATCCGGGACGACCCGGCACGGCCCGCGGTGTGCGTCGTGCGGGTTCGCGACATCACGGGCGCCGAAGGCGGCAGGAAGGAGATCTACGTTCCGCCAGGCGTGGGACGCCTGAACACCGTGGTACAGAGCATCGAGCAGCCCGTGGGCGCGGATGTGTACGGGTGCTCATATGATGTCCCTGAATATCTGTCAACCCCCGAGCGGCCAACGGAGTGAAATAGGAGCCGGGAGTCCGGCGTTCCTTAGTTAGGCGGCGTCCTCGGGGGCGGTTTCGTGCTATTCTTGGGTATCGGCACGGCCCCGAGCGGGCCGTGTCTTTCCTTTATCTACCAGCCACGATGGCGTGGCGGCCGGCTTGTATACCCAGGTTCGGCAGGCCCTAGAAGGAGATGGTGACCGTGAGCGATAGCAAGGTGACCTGGCTGACCCAGGATGCCTACGACAGGCTCAAGAACGAGCTCGACGAGTTGATCGCGAATCGTCCGGTCATCGCCGCCAAAATCAATGCCAGCCGTGAAGAGGGCGACCTGAAGGAGAACGGTGGCTACCACGCCGCCAGGGAGGAGCAGGGGCAGCAGGAAGCCCGAATCCGGCATCTGCAGGAGTTGCTGCGCTCAGCCAAGGTCGGCGAAGCGCCTAAGGACGACGGCATCGCCGAGCCGGGCATGGTGTTGACCGTGCGTTACGACGGCGATGACGACGAGGAGACGTTCCTGCTCGCCACTCGTGAGGAAGGCGGCAGCGGTTCCCTGGAGGTCTACTCCCCCGACTCGCCGCTGGGCAAGGCGTTGCTCGGTGCGAAGGAGAACGAGTCGCGGGAGTACCAGCTGCCGAACGGCAAGACCCAGAAGGTCACCCTCATCAAGGCTGTTCCCTACAGCCCCGAGGCGGCGATGAGCGAGGGCTGAGTCCCGCGTAGCAGCAACGGCAACGGCCGGTGCGCACCGTCTTCCCGGTGGGTGCGTACCGGCCGTTGCCGTTTTCGACCTAACCGGCGGCGATGCGCTCCAGCAGTGGTCGCACCCGGGGCGGCACCGGGGTCGACAACGCGATGGACGTCGCCGTCCTGCGCACGCCGGGGACGCTGACGACCTCGTCGATGACCCGCTGCAGGTCGTCATTGGAACGAGCGACGAGCCGGACGAACAGGTCGCCCTGTCCGGTGGTCGCGTGCACTTCACACACCTCGTCGATGGCGGCCAGCGCGGAGGCCACTTCAGCCCGCTGCCCCTGCGCGATCTCCAACACGGCGAAGGCGGTCAACCCGTAGCCCATCGTCGCGAGGTCGAGTTCGGGCGGGAACCCCTTCAGCACCCCGGCGGCGGTGAGCCGGTCGAGCCGTGCCTGCACGGTGCCGCGGGCCACCCCGAGTCGACGGGCGCACTCCAGAACGCCCAGACGGGGTGCGTCGGTCAACAGCAACAACAGCCGCGCGTCCAGGGCGTCCAGCCTCATACATCCTCCTGCGCAATCTGGTCAATATGTTCACCCAAATGCCAATCTCACTGGACAGATTGACCAGCATATTTGTTGACTGTTGCCCAGTCTGCGTTCCTGGTCGCATTCTCCTTGCATGGCAAATCCAGCACTCGACGACGTCAGCTACGACCAACTCCGACAACTCGTCGGTCTGGTCGACCACGATCCGACCAAGGACCCCTTCCCCGTCAAGGCGATGGACGCGGTGGTCTTCGTGGTCGGTAACGCCACCCAGACCGCGCACTTCTACCAGTCGGCGTTCGGCATGGACCTCGTCGCCTACTCCGGACCGGAAACGGGCAACCCCGAGTACAAATCGTTCGTCCTCAAGTCGGGTTCCGCGCGGTTCGTGGTCAACGGCGGGGTGAAGCCGGACTCGCCGCTGCTGGACCACCACCGCAAGCACGGTGACGGCGTCATCGACCTCGCGCTCGAAGTAGCCGATGTGGACAAGTGCGTCGAACACGCCAGGGCGAACGGGGCCACGATCCTGGACGAACCGTACGAGGTCTCCGACGAACACGGCACCGTACGCATGGCGGCCATAGCGGCCTACGGCGACACCCGGCACACGCTCGTGGACCGCTCCCGCTACTCCGGCCCCTACCTGCCGGGATACGAGGCGCGTACCCGCAGCGTGCCCAAGCCCGAGGGAGCACCGAAACGGCTGTTCCAGGCCATCGACCACTGTGTCGGCAACGTCGAACTCGGCAAGATGGACGAATGGGTGGGGTTCTACCACCGGGTCATGGGCTTCGTGAACATGGCCGAGTTCGTGGGTGACGACATCGCCACCGAGTATTCGGCGTTGATGAGCAAGGTGGTCGCCAACGGTAACCACCGCGTCAAGTTCCCGCTCAACGAACCCGCCATCGGCAAGAAGAAGTCGCAGATCGACGAGTTCCTCGAGTTCTACGACGGCGCCGGCTGCCAGCACATCGCGTTGGCCACCAACGACATCGTCGGCACGGTCCAGGCGATGCGTCAGGCGGGTGTGGAATTTTTGGACACGCCGGATTCGTACTACGACGATCCGGAGTTGCGTGCCCGCATCGGCGAGGTGCGGGTGCCGATCGAGACGCTGAAGGAACACCGCATCCTCGTCGACCGCGACGAGGACGGCTATCTGCTCCAGATCTTCACCAAACCGATCGGTGACCGACCCACCGTGTTCTACGAACTCATCGAGCGACACGGCTCGCTCGGTTTCGGGAAGGGCAACTTCAAAGCCCTGTTCGAGGCCATCGAGCGGGAACAGGCCCGTCGCGGCAACCTCTGACGACTCCGACGCGGTCCACACCGACTACGACCCGGTGTCGTGGGGCGTCCGCGGTGACCGGACGCTCCGCGGCATCGGGGTCCACACCACGACCGGTGGTCAGTACGACAACCGGAAACCCGCCCGCTGCAGCTGAGCGGCGACGTCGGCGCAGTGGTCGGGACCACGGGTCTCCAGCTTCAGCGCGATCTCCACCTCTCCCATCGCGAGCCTGCCGGAGATGCGGGAGTGTTCGACGTCGAGGACGTTCGCGCCGAGTTCACCGACCAACGACAACACTCTCGCCAGCGATCCGGGCCGGTCCGGCACCCGCAACCGCAGGCTCAGATAACGCCCGGCGGCCGTCATGCCGTGCTGGATGATCTGCAACAACAGCAACGGGTCCACATTGCCGCCCGAGAGCACGGCGACGATCGGCGGTTCGAACACGCCGGGGTGCTCCAGCAGCGCGGCCACCGCCGCCGCACCCGCGGGCTCCACGACGAGCTTGCGTCGTTCCAGACACAACAGCACGGCCCGGGACAACGACTCCTCCCCCACGGTCACCACGTCGTCGACGAGTGACCGCACGTGTTCGAAGGTGATCGGTCCCGGTTCGCCGACGGCGATGCCGTCGGCCATCGTCTGCATCCGGTCGAGTCGCACCGGATTACCCGCGGACAGCGACAGGGGGAACGCCGCCGCACCCTCGGCCTGCACCCCCACGACCCGGATCTCGGGCCGCTCCGCCTTCAGGGCACTGGCCACGCCGCCCACCAGACCACCACCACCGGTGGCGACCACCACCGTGGCCACGTCCGGCACCTGCTCCAGGATCTCCAGGCCCACGGTGCCCTGACCGGCGATGATGTCGGGATGGTCGAACGGGTGGATGAACACCGCGCCGGTCTGCTCGGCGAACGCGGTCGCCTTGACCAGCGCGTCCTCCAACACATCGCCGTGCAGGTGGACATCCGCTCCGTAGCCGCGGGTGGCGGCGAGTTTCGGCAAAGGCGCCCGTTCGGGCATGAACACCGTCGCGTTGGCGCCCAGCAGGGACGCGGCGAGCGCGACACCTTGGGCATGGTTTCCCGCGCTCGCGGCCACCACGCCCCGCGCGCGTTCCTCCTCGGTCAGCCCGTGTATGCGGGTGTACGCCCCTCTGATCTTGAACGAGCCTGTGCGTTGCAGGTTCTCGCACTTGAGGTACACGGGGCCACCGTGTGGGGCTTCGAGATCCCGCGCATGCTCCATCGGCGTTTTCCGCACGACGGACTCCAGCAGACGCCTCGCCTCGCGGATTGTGTCCACGCTGACAAGTCCCATAGGCGCGATCATGTCACTGCACTCAGAGTCACGGAGAGGTTACCTGCCTAACCAGATCACGATTGGGTAAGCTTGTGGCATAGGACCTAGCTCGAGGCGGGGGAGTCACGTATGGGAAGAGGGCGCGCATCGGACGGTTCTCGTTCCGCTGGTGTGCTGCCGCTCATCGCCGGCGTGGTCTCCGCCCTCGCGTTGACCGGTGCCGCCGTGTACACGGTTTCCGAGGCACAGTGCGACCCCGGTCGTTACGTCTCCGACGGCTCCCGGGTGACCTTGGTCGGTAGCTGCGTCACGGGTGCCGAGCTGAGGGAGGCGGGCATCGGCCACGATCGGGAACGATCGGGCACCACCAGCACCTCCCCCAACGACGTCCACCCTTAGAGCACGTCCCTCAGGCTTCTTAAGACGCGTCCAGCGCACTGCGCAGGTCTTCGAGCAGGTCGTGGGCGTCCTCGATGCCCACCGACAGTCGCAGCAGTTCGCCCGGAACCTGCAGCAACGACCCCGCGACACTGGCGTGCGTCATGCGGCCGGGGTGTTCGATGAGTGATTCCACACCACCGAGCGACTCGGCGAGGATGAACAGCTTCGTCCGGGAAGCCACGTCCAACGCGGCTTGTTCACCGTCGACGTGGGTGAACGACACCATCCCGCCGAACCGGCGCATCTGCTTGGCCGCCAGCGAGTGACCGGGGTGCTCGGCAAGGCCCGGGTAGTACACGCGGTCGACCTTCGGGTGCTTCGACAAGGTCTCGGCGATGAGTTCGGCGTTGGAGCAGTGCCGCTCCATCCGCACGCCCAACGTCTTGAGGCCGCGGAGCGTCAACCACGCGTCGAACGGGCTGGGGACGGCCCCGGCCGAGTTGCGCAGGAAGAACAGTCGCTCCCGCAACTCGTCGGAGTTGGTGATCACCGCGCCACCCACGACGTCGGAGTGGCCGCCCAGGTACTTGGTGGTGGAGTGCACGACGATGTCGGCGCCGAGCTCCAGCGGGGTCTGCAGGTACGGGGTGGCGAACGTGTTGTCCACCACGAGCTTGGCTCCCCCGACGTGGGCGAGTTCGGCGAGCGCGGCGATGTCGGCGATACCCAACAGCGGGTTGGTCGGCGACTCGCACCAGATGAGTTTGGTCTCGGGGCGCATGGCCGACCTGACCTCGTCCAGATCGCCCAGCGAGGCGATGCTGTAGTTCACGCCCCACTCGGTGAGCACCTTGTCGATGAGCCGGAACGTGCCGCCGTAGACGTCGTTGCCGAGGATGAGGTGATCGCCGGGACGAAGGGCCACGCGCAGCACCGCGTCACTGGCCGCCATGCCCGAGGCGAACGCGAGGGCGTGCTTGCCGTTCTCCAGGGCGGCGAGGGCCTGTTCGAGCGCGGTACGGGTCGGGTTGGCGGTCCGCGAGTACTCGTAGTCGCCCTCGCGGGTGCCACCGACACCGTCCTGCGCGTAGGTGGAGGTCTGGTAGATCGGCACGATCACCGCGCCGGTGCGGGGGTCGGGTTCCTGCCCGACGTGGATGGCGCGTGTCTCGAATCCGTAGCTGGCGGGGTCTGCAACCATGCCCCCAGCCTACGGGCCGGCCCCCAAGAGCCGCTGACCACGGCCGGGGACCCGATGACGACCGGCCGGACGGAGAAGGGCCGCAGGCGAGTCGGGAAGATCCGTTCGCCCACGGCCCTTCGAGCTCCGTGTCGATTTCAGCGGCTCACCACTGCTGCGGCGGCTGCCCGGGCTGGCCGAAACCACCCGGCTGACCGGGCTGACCCTGCTGCGGGAAACCACCACTGGACGGGAACTGCCCACCCGGCTGACCGAAACCACCCGGCTGACCGGGCTGACCCTGCTGCGGGAAACCACCGCTCGACGGGAACTGCCCACCCGGCTGGCCGAAACCACCCGGCTGACCGGGCTGACCGAACCCACCGGGCTGCCCGAACCCGCCAGGCTGCCCGAATCCGCCGGGCCCACCGAAGCCGCCGGGCCCACCAGGACCACCGAGGCCGAGCATTCTCGCGGTGGCCGGAATGATCGCGAGCACGCCCGCCGCCAGGATGAGGATGCTGAAGATCAGGTACAGAACGCTGCTGGTCGCGGCCTCGGCATTGGCACCGGGTATGTCGATATCGGGTGTATCACCCGTCATCAGGACGATGCCGAACACCAGCATCAGAGCACCACCGGCGGTCACGGCGATGGGCCCCAGCTTCTGCAGAGCCCCCTTGAGTTTGCCCGACAATGCGAGCAACGCACCGCCCCCGAGCGTGAGCAGTGCCCCGACCATCACGATGATCACCATGAACGTCAACGTGCCCGGCGAGAATACGCCGAGCATGTCGAGTATCTGATCACGCGCCTCGTCATCGTCTCCGGCCTGAGCGTCGAGTCCCTCTCGGAAATCACTGAGGTCGCCGAAGAGATCGACGAACGTGAAGATCAGCGCGACGAGCCCGAGCACGGCGACGATTCCGCCGACGATCATGGGGACGAAGTTCATGCCCCCGCCGCCACCGAATGCCGGCTGACCGGGAGCGCCGAACCCGCCTCCCGGAGGAGCGCCGAAGCCCTGCTGCGGGGGTTGGCCGAACTGACCCTGCCCGGGAGCACCGAAGCCCTGCTGCGGTTGACCCGGGGCGCCGAAACCCTGCTGCGGCTGCGGTCCCGACTGGGGGCCGAGCTGACCCGGGGCTCCGAAACCACCAGGGGGTGACTGCTGACCGTAACCCTGCGGATTCACCGCGGCCGGGTTGTCGGCCGCACTCGGAGGAGGCGAGTACGGGATCGCGGGCTGCGGCTGCATGCCCGGGGGCACGAGCTGCGTCGATTCGGCGTTCGAGCCCTGGTCACCCGCGGACGCGTTCGGCGCCTGCACCACCTGAGTCGGCTCGGGACTGTCGCCGAACTGCTGTTGCTGGTCATCCTGCGACTGCTGGGGCTGGGGCGGCTGCACCACCTGAGTCGGCTCGGGGTTGTCCCCGAACGGACTGCTCTGCTCAGGCTGAGGACCGCTGGACGGCCCTTGGGGTTGTTGCTCGCCACCCTGCGGCTGATTCGGTGGCTGTGGAGCACTCATTGGGTCGTAAACCCCCTTGACGAGGACCTTGGGATTTCGCTCGCGCACACGCTATCGGATCGTGACCCGCGCGACGTGTAACGCCCCTGGCAGTTCGCTCGATGATCCTATTCCGATCAAGCGTGACCGGAGAGGAACGCCAGCAGGTCGTGCCGGGTCACGACCCCCGCCGGCTTGCCGTCCAGCAGCACCAACGCACCACTGGCCTCGCTGAGCGCCTTCATCGCGGCACCGATGTGCTCACCGGCGCCGATCGTGGGCAGCGGGGGCGACATGTGTTTGTCGAGCTGGTCGGTCAGCGACGCCTTGCCGGTGAACAACGCCTCCAACAGGTCCCGCTCGTTGACCGCGCCCACGACCTCACCCGCCATCACGGGCGGCTCGGCGTTGACGACCGGCATCTGGCTCACCCCGAACTCGCGCAGGATCGACACGGCCTCCGCCACGGTCTCGGTGGGGTGGGTGTGGACCAGGTCGGGCATGCTGCCGTCCTTGCGGCGCAACACGTCACCGACCGTCGCGTCCTGTGAATCGGGCGACAGGAACCCGTACGACGACATCCACTTGTCGTTGAAGATCTTGCCGAGGTACCCGCGGCCACCGTCGGGCAGCAGCACCACGATCACGTCGTCCGGCCCGCACCGCTTCGCCAGCTTCAACGCGGCGGCCACGGCCATACCGCACGAACCACCCACCAGCAGCCCCTCCTCACGGGCGAGCCTGCGGGTGATCTCGAACGACTCGGCGTCGGTCACCGGGATGATCTCGTCGGCGATGGTGCGGTCGTAGGTGTCCGGCCAGAAGTCCTCCCCGACCCCCTCCACGAGGTACGGCCTGCCGGTGCCACCCGAGTACACCGACCCCTCCGGGTCGGCGCCGATGACCTTGACCCGTCCCTCGGACGCCTCCTTGAGATACCGACCGGTGCCGGAGATGGTGCCCCCGGTGCCCACACCCGCGACGAAGTGGGTCAACTTCCCCTCGGTCTGCCGCCAGATCTCGGGGCCCGTGGAGTGGTAGTGGCTCTCCGGGTTGTTCGGGTTGGCGTACTGGTTCGGCTTCCACGCGCCCTCGATCTCCCGGGCGAGCCTGTCGGAGACGCTGTAGTACGACTCGGGGTGCTCCGGCGGCACGGCCGTGGGGCACACCACGACCTCGGCGCCGTACGCCTTGAGCACGTTGCGCTTGTCCTCGCTGACCTTGTCAGGACACACGAACACGCATCGATACCCCTTGCGCTGCGCCACCATGGCCAGGCCCACGCCGGTGTTGCCCGACGTCGGTTCCACGATCGTTCCGCCCGGCCGCAACTCCCCCGAAGCCTCGGCCGCCTCGACCATGCGCAGGGCGATCCGGTCCTTCACGCTGCCGCCGGGGTTCATGTACTCGACCTTGGCGAGGATGAGCGGCTCGACCCCTTCGGCGAGGGCGTTCAGCTTGACCAGAGGGGTGTTGCCCACGAGGTCGATGACGTGTTCGGCGTAGTCCATACCGCCAGGGTAGACAGTGCCTCGGACGACCCCGGACGGCGGTGAGCCCCGATTTCGACCTATGTCGGGGATCACCCTGCCATCACATCGTCCGAAGAGGACCTAAGCCGACACGGTCACTCCACGTGGCTGACTCGTGACCCAGAGAGGCGATCGCGGAACAGGCCCTTTGTTTTCCACACCCGAACAGGCAGGATGAGACTAAGCATCCGCTTAGTTCATCGAAGGAGCGTCCGATGCCCGAAGCCGTCATCGTGTCCGCCGCCCGCTCACCCATCGGACGGGCCCGCAAGGGCTCACTGGTGGACATGCGTCCCGACGACCTCGCCGCGCAGATGGTGAGGGCGGCCCTGGACAAAGTGCCCCAACTCGACCCCCGCGACATCGACGACCTCATGCTCGGGTGCGGCCTACCCGGCGGCGAACAGGGGTTCAACATGGGGCGGACCGTCGCCGTCCAACTCGGCTACGACCACCTGCCCGGGTGCACCATCACCCGCTACTGCTCGTCCAGCCTGCAGACCACCCGCATGGCCATGCACGCCATCAAGGCGGGCGAAGGTGACGTGTTCATCTCGGCCGGCGTGGAGGCCGTGTCCCGCGCCGACCGCGGCACCTCCGACTCGTGGCCCGACACACAGAACCCGCTGTACGCCGAGGCCCAGGCACGTACCGCGCGGGCCGCCGAGGCCGGGGCCGACGACTGGACCGACCCCCGCGAGAACGGTGAACTGCCCGACGTCTACATCGCCATGGGCCAAACCGCCGAGAACCTCGCACTGTACAAGGACGTCTCCCGGCGGGAGATGGACGAATTCGCGGTGCGCTCGCAGAACCTGGCGGAGAAGGCCATCGCCGACGGCTTCTGGGCGAAGGAGATCACCCCGGTGACCCTGCCGGACGGCACGGTGGTGTCGACCGACGACAGTCCCCGTCCCGGCGTGACCATGGAGGGCGTCGAGGCGCTCAAGCCGGTCTTCCGCCCGAACGGTCGGGTCACGGCGGGCAACGCGTGTCCGTTGAACGACGGCGCCGCAGCCCTTGTGATCATGAGCGACACGAAGGCCCGCGAGCTCGGTATCACCCCGCTGGCCCGGATCGTCTCCACGGGCGTGTCCGCGCTGTCGCCGGAGATCATGGGACTCGGCCCCGTCGAGGCCTCCCGCCGGGCATTGGCGAAGGCGGGCATGACCATCGACGACATCGACCTGGTGGAGATCAACGAGGCGTTCGCCGCGCAGGTGATCCCGTCGTACCGGGATCTGGGCATCGACATCGACAAGCTCAACGTCAACGGCGGCGCGATCGCGGTGGGCCACCCGTTCGGCATGACCGGCGCCCGGATCACCACCACGCTGATCAACTCACTGCAGCATCACGACAAGCAGTTCGGCCTGGAGACGATGTGCGTCGGTGGCGGTCAGGGCATGGCGATGGTGATCGAGCGCCTGAGCTGACCGCGGGACGTCAGCCACCGGAGACACCGGAGCGGGCCGCGCCCGTCGGCTCGGCCCGCCCGACAACACACGAACTCAGGCCGTCGTGGGTTCACTGGCACAGATCACCGTGGCGGGCTCCGGGTAGCGAAGCCCCCCTAGCACCCCGGGAACAGTCGCGCACGCCTGTTCCGCGTCATCGGTGCCTTCCACGATCTTCATGATGGAGATGTCGGCCTTCGGGTCGGTGCACGCGACCTTCTCGTAGCCCTTGGTCGGGGAGTAGAAGTTGGCGAGGCAGTCGCCCTCCTTGACGTTGAGCATCAGGCAGAGCCGGGCGCCCTCCTCGTACGCGATCTCGTCATAGTCACCGTCGGGGCAGGATCCGCCGTCCTCCAACCTCACGCCCACCTTCAGCGTCGCCTTCTCGTCGGAGCAGTCGAGCACGGTCGGGCGCTCCCTCCTGTCGGCGAAATCCTCGATGTGCAGGCAGTCGCCGGGCTCGGCGTTGTGCGCTCCCCCGACCATGTACCCCACGAACGCAAGGCCGACGAGTCCGAGCAGAAGCACGCCCACGATCGAGACGATGATCGTGACCCATTTGCCCACCTTGCGCTTCTTTGGTGGGGTCGACGGCACGGGCGGCATGGCCGGCTGACCGTAGAGGGGAGGCGCCACCCCGTACGACTGGGGCTGTTGACCGAACGGCTGCGCAGCACCCGTGGGCTGGCCGGGGGAAGGCTGACCGGGGAACTGCGAGGGCGTGGGTTGCTGGCCGTGGGCCTGAGAGCCGGGGAACTGGCCGTAAGAACCTGAAGCACCGGGCTGCTCACCTTGTCCAGGGGGAACCGTCACCGTGACCTCACAGGTATCCAAGCAAATGAACGCGGAACGAGGTCATCTAACACCGCGTGAACACGACGGCGATAGTTGCGTCCGTTCGAATGAATCCGATACCACACCTGGACGCCTCAGTTAGTGACCGACCGTATCCGGCCCTCGCCGCTCCCCCCACCGCCGCGCACCGTACGGCCCCGTCGTCCCGGTCACCTCACACCTCCCCCACCGTTTCCAGCGAGGCCGGAAGAGTCCGGTTTTCGGCCATACACAGCAAAAAGGGACGTCCGCCCAACGGCCGAACGTCCCCTTCGCCTGCGTGGAAACCCGCGGCGTTACTCGTTCTGCAAGTACGACAGCAGCCTCAGGACCTCCAGGTACAGCCAGACCAGGGTCACCATGAGGCCGAAAGCCACGTACCACGCGAACTTGGCGGGCGCTCCCCGGCGGATGGCCTCGTCCGCCATGTCGAAGTCGAGCAGGAAGCTGAACGCCGCGATGCCGATCATCAAGAGGCTGAACCCGATCGCCAACATGCCGCCGTCACGCAGCCCCATGTTGATGCCGAAGAGGCTCAGCACCAGGTTCAGCAACAGGAGGACGAGCGCACCGCCGAGCGCACCGATGACCCACTTCTGCAGTTTGGGCGTGACCTTCACCGCTCCGGTCTTGTAGACCACGAGCATCACGACGAACACCGCGGCCGTGCCCAGGATCGCCTGCAGCGCGATGCCCGGGTAGACGAGCTCGAAGATGCCGCTGATCGCCCCGAGGAAGACACCCTCGGCGGCGGAGTACGCCAGCGTCATGGGGCCGCTGGCCATCTGCTTGAAGATGATGATCAGCGACAGCACCAGGCCGACGAGCATTCCGCCGATCAGGGCGCCGGTGATGGCCCCCGTGGAGCCCGCCGCCACCTGCGCCTGTGCCCAGATCGCCGTGATGACCCCCACAAGCAGGGTCACACCCAGCGAGGCACCGGTCTTCATGACCACGTCGTCGACCGTCATCGGGCGGTCGGCGGCGCCGGTGTGCGCTTGCGGGGCACCGTAGGGCGTGGTCGGCCCGTAGCCGGGCTGACCACCGTACGGCCCGCTGTATGGCGGCTGGTTGAAGCCCGCGTACGGAGCACCCGCCGCACTTGTGGGCAAGTTGCGGAAGGCGGGGTTGCTGGTAGTTCGCACCTGATCCTCCTGGATCTTTCGGCACTTGCGTCGGGTTTAACGCCCGCGCGCGCCAATTCGTTCCCGTCAGTCGAGTAAAGGTAACTTTACCTGCTCAGGTGGACACGGAAAGACACGAATCGCGCCGGCGGTACCGCCGATCCCATGCCGTTCACCGCGCCCAACAGCGAGCATTCCGCCCGGCATCCTCGCTGAACGGCCCCCCATACGTCCACCGGCTGGCTGATTGTCCCGGCGTGTGTTCCACGCCATTCTCACGTCGCATGCCTTCACCGGTCCGCTCGCGAAGCCGCGATCGCCGGAATGAGATCGCCCGGATCTCACACCAACGCTTGGGGGTTTCGACCTGTGACACGAAGACACCTGGCCACGGCCGTCCGATTGGCCCTCGTCGCTTTACTGGGAACATTGTCCCTCGTCGTGGTCGCGCCCGCGGCGTCCGCCGCGGTCGAGGAGGGGATCGGACACAAGACCACTCCCGGGCAGTCCTGGGGCGGACGTGACCGTGCCTACGACTGGCTCGGTTCCTACGTCGTGAACGGAGAGCACGTCTTCTGCGTGTCGTTCGCCCTCAAGGCGCCCGACAGCGGCGAACGCTACAAACCGGGTGACGAACTTCTCACCAAATGGGGCGAACCACTGCCGGACGACGTCGCCGCCAACATCTCCTATCTGCTGTTGCGCTACGGCGACACCACCGATGCCGATGAGGCGGCGGCGCTCGCCCACCTGCTGCACTCCTGGACCGCCGCTCCCCGCAGCCCCGCCGACCTCGATCCGGCGAAGCCGTTCACCGAGATCGGCTACGACGTGGACGCACACTTCGCCAAACTGCCGAAAGCCGCACAGGACGCGGTGGAACGTCTCCGCGCCGACGCCGAGGCCAATCGCGGCCCCTGGACCGCGACCGTGACCGCACCCGAGGGGGAGCAGTTCTTCGACACCCCGGCGCAGTGGTCGGTGGCCGTCACGAACGCCGAGGGGAAGGGCATCCCCGGTGTGGAGGTGACGTTGACACTGTCCGACCTCGTCCCGGCCGAGGGAGCCACCGAGTCCACCGACGCCGATGACGTCACCGACACCCCGGTGAGAAACGACACCGAAACGGCCGCCACGGAGGACGTCGACAAGGCCGGCGCCACCGGGGAGACCGAGGAGGCCGAGGAGACCGAGGAGACCACGGCCGCCGGGGAAGCGGAGAACGCCGAGGACCGGGGGACGAGCGTGGAATCCGAACCCGTCGAGGTAACGGTGGTCACGGGCGAGGACGGCACGGCCCACATCGATGCCACCCCCACCGGGCAGCAGCCTGGCATCGTCGCGGCCCTGCAGGCCCCCGCCGAGCGGCCCTACGTGCGCGATCCGGTCACCGCCGACACCCAGCGTGTGGTCTCAACCGGCGGTGAACAGACGTTGACGGCCGAGGCCTTCACCAGCGCCGTCCCCGCCCCCGGCCTCATCCGAGTGACCAAGGTGGACAGCGACACGGGTGAGGGGATCGCCGGGGTGCCGCTTCGGCTGACCGGCGAGGACAAAACCTCACCCGCCGTGGACGCGAACGGCGAACCCCTCGTGGACGCGAACGGCGAACCGCTGGTGGTGACCACCGAAGGGGCCGACGGCGTGGTCACCGTCGAGAACGTGCGCACCCCGCAAACGGTGTGTGTCATCGAGGTGAGACCTCCCAACGGGTACGGCGACGCCTTCGACCCGGACGATCCCCCCTCGGCGTGTGGTGAGGTACGGCCGGGTGAAACGCTCGAACTACGGATCGCCAACGTGCCCGACGAAGTCCCCCGCACGATCCCCGCGGGGTCGCAGACCGCGACGGTGTCGCACGCCGCGACCAACTCGGGCGCACCGGTCAGCGCTCTGGCAGCACTCGGGGCCCTTGCGGTGGCGGTCTCCGCGCTGACGGGCTGGGTGGCCAGGAAGAGGTTCCTGCGGCAGCGATGACGACGCCGGAGACACCGTCGGAGACACCGGGGACGGCCCCACGCAACGACCGTCGCCGTTGGCGAAGGGCGTACCTGCTCGGAGCGGGCAGTGTGCTCGCGGTGGAACTCGTGGTGGCGGCGTTGGTGGCGGCGTTCGTGCTGCACCCCCCGGTGTCGGTGGCGGGCACGGCCGTGCCCGGCCCCGGCCACCCCGAGCCGGACCGAACCCGCCACCGACGGACAGGACGAACAAGACGACGAGGACGAGAACGCCGACGAACGGGATGACGCGGGTGGGGACTCCGAACCCACCCGCGTCACCGAACCGCCCGCCACCGCCCCCAGCGGGCAGCGTCCCGGCACCGTTCGCCTCCCCAACGGCGGTACGGCGACCCTCGTGCGACAGGAACTGGGCCCGGACGCGGTGTTACCCGTACCCGACGACCTCGGAGAGGCGACCTGGTGGGGCGCGGGCCTCGACGCGCCCAGCGGGGCGAGCGTGTTCGCCGGTCACGTCAACTGGCAGGGACGCGTCGGCCCGTTCGCAGAACTGTGGGACATCCGAGTCGGACAGCAGGTGATCGTCGTCGACGAGGACGGTTCCGAGTTCACCTACTCGGTCACGCAGATCGTCACGCTCGGCAAGGACGAACTGCCCGCACGGGCGACCGAGCTGTTCGGACAGAGCGGGCCGCACCGACTGGTGCTGGTGACGTGTGGGGGGCGCTGGCTCGGCGGTACCACCGGATACGCGGAGAACCGGGTGGTCATCGCGGAACCGGAGGGGTGAGCGGGTGTCGCCCCTCCGTTCGCGGGCGGAACCACTCACCCGGTTGGCCTGCCTGACGCCGACACGCAGGCGCACGCGGGTACGGTCGGAGTATGGCTTCCGACCACGATCACGGTCTGCTTCCGCTGCGACGGGAGTTCGGCCAGGGATGGCATGGTTTCGACCGCAACCAGGTGGTGCAGTACCTCGATCACCTCGAGGCGCACATACACCGGCTCATGACCGAGCGTGACACGGCGCTGGCGAGGGTCAACCAGATCGCGCACGAGCTCGACAACGCGCGCAAGGAGATCGCCGCGCTGCGGGATCGCGTGGAGGAGCTGAAGAAACCGCCGGAGCGGATCGAGGACCTCGACGAGCGGATGCAGCGCACCGTCGAGCTCGCCGAGACCCAGGCGGCCGAGATCCTCGCGCGCGCCGAAGCCGCCGCGGAGAAGAACTGGGCCGAAAGCAGCGAGGTGTCGAAGAAGCTGCACGAGCGGTACACGAAGTTGTTGGAGACGCTCGACAGCCACGCCGAGGAGCTGAAACGCGAGCACGAGGAGGCGTTGGCCGCGACCAAGGCTGAAGTGCAGCGGATGACCGCCGAAGCGGCTCGGCGACGGGAACAGCTCGACGCCGAGGCCGAACGCAAGCGCCGTCGGATCGAAAGCGACTTCCAGGCGAGGATGGCGGCGGAGAAGAGCGCGCTGGAAAAGCACATCGCCGATCAGAAGACGGCCAGCAAGAACGCGGCCGAGCGGCGGGTCGCCGAGGCCACGGCGAAGGCCAAGCAGCTGGTGGACGAAGCCACCGCCAAGGCGAAGAAACTCGTGGACGAAGCCACCGCCGAGGCCAATCGCCGCACCACGGAGGCCAACGACATCGTCGAGCGCCTCACGAAGATCCGCGAAGAGGCCCGCGCCCGGATCGCCGAGGCCGAGGAAGTGTTGCGCCGCGGCGAATCAGCACTGCAGCCCCTGCCGGACGAGGAAGCCACGCTCACCGAGGCGCCCAGTCGATCGTGACGCGTCGGGGCAGGACGCGATCGCGTGTCGTCCTGCCCCGATCATGCGGGTCATGTCACTTCCGGCTGAGGCCGGCTGAAACCATGGCCTGGGCTTACGTCACCTTCCGTGCCTTCTCCAGGTTCGCGGCGAGCCTGTCGATGGTCCGGGCCTGGGCGACGTAGTCCATGGAACTGAACTCCCACGGGTACAGCTGCTTCGCCTTCGCGGCGGGCAGCTGCGCGAAAGTGGGTTGTTCGAGCATGGCGTCGCCGTCCATGGCGCGGAGTGAGTAGAGCACCACGTCGGTGCGATAGTCGGTGATGTTCTCCCAACTCACCGAACGCCAGTAGTACTCGGACCCACCGGGGTCCGGATAGGACATTCCCAGTTCGGTGTAGCTGCGCAGGGCCGGGTCGTCCTTGGCTTTCGCGATGTGCACGCCCTCGCCGGGGTAGGCGGCCACCGCCATGACGGTGAGTCCGGACGACGTGGCGGCGCGCAGCCGCTCGCAGGCGGCTTCGTAGTCCTGCTTCGGCTTCGCGAGCTCCTGTTCGGTGACACCGAGGGACCGGGCGAATTCGGCGGTGCGTTCGATGACCGTGGTGGCGGATCCGGCCATGGCGATGGCCACGATGGGGGCGATCTGGCCGACCAATTTCTGCTGTTCGAGGTCGTTGAAACCGTACAGGGGCTTCTCGGGGTCGAGCGTCCCCTCGCTGTCCACGGGGTAGGCGTGCGTGACGATCACGTCCGGCCGCTGCGCCATGAGAGCCTCGACGTCGATCTGCCCGTAGGTGGTGCCGACCTCGGTGACCTTCGAGGTGTCCTTGCCCTCGAAGTTGACGTCGTCGGCGAGGGCGGTGTAGCCGAACGAGGCCACCGGTTGGATGCCGTAGTTCCACAGCGATGCGATGGCGTCGTTGAGCCCGGCGATACGGGTGGGCCGCCGGTCGAGTTCGATGGTGTTGCCGACGTCGTCGGTGAACGACCAAGCGCCCGAACCGCTTCCCCGATCCCTCGATTCGCCGCCGCACGCGGCGAGCAGGGTGGTCGCGCCGAGCGCGAGACTGCCGCCGAGGAAGGCGCGGCGAGACAGTGGTCTGGCCATGACGGTTAGGTTAGCCGCACCTAAGTTAACCCGGAAGTGTGATCTCGCCCGGTCGATTCCCCCTCTTCTCGGTTTGTCGGTATCCCGCCACCGCCCTCCGTCATACGGTGCACAGCGTCAGGAAGGGAGCCTCACCGTGGCTGACCGGACAGTGGAAATCACGGTCGATGCCGAGCCGGAGCTCGTACCGGTCGTACGCAACGTCGCGGCCGATCTTGCCATCCGGACTGATCTCCAACTCGACACCATCGCCGATCTGAGACTCGCCGTGGACGAGGCCTGTGGACTGCTGCTGGCCCGCGCGGCGAAACCGACCACACTGCGGACCCGTTTCACCATCAGCGACGGGACCATCACCGCCCGCACGCAGGTCGCCTGTCGGGAGGGCACCTCACTGCCGCAGGAGGGCTTCAACTGGCATGTACTCAACGCGCTCGTGCGTGCCGTACGCAGCTTCCACACCCACGGCGCCGCCGGCGAGAACCTCGCCGTCATCGAACTGACCGTGAGCGACCGCTGAGCGGACCCCGGCACGGTCGACACGATCACGCCTCCCGGCCGGGCCAGTGACACATGAGCAGACACACGTCGTCGTCGTGATCCCTGCCGCCCAGCATCGTCCTCAGCACGTATTCGGCCGTGCCGTCGAGGGTGTCGGCCTCACACGAGCGGAAGGCCTCCTTCAACCGTTCCATACCCGTGTCCAGGTCACTGGTCCGACGCTCGATCAATCCGTCGGTGAAAAGCGCGACCAACGACCCCGGGGAGAGTTTGCGTTCGTGCTCGGGGAACTCCAGCTCCGACGGCAGGTAGACCCCGAGCATCGGCGCGTGCTCCGCCTCCAGGTACGTCACGGCACTACGTGACTCCCGCAAAAGTGGTGGCGGATGACCCGCGCTCGCCCAACGCAGCATGCCCGTCGCGGGTTCCACCTCGGCCATCACGGCCGTGGCGAACAGCGGCGTGTCCGAGCCGCGCAGCAGGTGGTGCACCAGTCGGAGCGAGGTCCCGGGACTGTGACCTTCCACCGCGTAGGCGTGCAGGGAGTTCTGCAGTTTCCCCATCACCACCGCGGCATCGATGCCGTGTCCGGTCACATCACCTACCGTGAGGACCACCGTGCCATCGGATCGGGTCACCGAGTCGTACCAATCACCGCCGACGTGGATGCCGCTGGTCGCCGATCGATAGCGGGCGACGAGGTCGAGGTCGCGTAACGACTCCAGCGTCGGCAGCATCGCCCGTTGCAGCCGCTGGGCCAGTTCGTGTTCCCGCTCGTACTCGTTGGCGTTCCGCAGTCCCACCGCCACGCGATCGGCGACACCCTGGGCCAACCCCACGTCGTCATCGGTGAACTCCGCGAGCTCCCGATGCAGGTCGAACACCCCGAACACATAAGGACCGGCCGTCAACGGGACACTCACCCGGTTCGGACCGCCCCGCACCGCTTCCCGAGTCCGCATCGCCCGCCGGGTGGCCCGGTCCGGTTCGTCGTCCGATCCGTCCACACAGCTCAGTCCGTACTCGGTCAGCGTCCACACGCGCATGGTGTCGGCGAACCTGTGCTCCCGCACCAACCCGGTGACCTCTTCCAGCAGCTGCGTGGAATTCAACGACGTCGCCGCCGCTCGTGATACCTGATCAAGGAACGACGTACGTCGCCGTTGCCGGTCGACCTCGGCGTGCAAAGCCAGCAGACCCGCATTGGTCTGATCCAACTCCGTGTGATACCAACGCAGTTCCTGATCCCGTTCGTCCATAATGTCCACAAAAGCGCGGAACACCGTACGCAGCGAGTCAGCCAAGGAACCCTGTTCGAGTTCACCCCTCACCCGCTGCCACACGTCCTCGGACAACTCCCGGTCGCCCAACATCCTGCGCAGCGCGGCGTACACCTCGTCGGTCATGTGGCTCCACCTCCGGAGACCACGACGACACACGCGTCGTCCCGTCGCCTGCCGTAGGCTCCGAGCAACCATCCCGCGGCCGTGGCCGGATCATGATGGAGCACGTCGAGATTCTCCGCCACGCTCCACCGATCGGAAACCCCGTCCGTGTGCATGACGAGCCAACCGTGGCCGCTCCACGGACGCGCCGTCAGTATTCCCCGCTTACCGCTTCGCTGTCTTTTCCCCACGATGCCGGGTGAGGACACCAGCGCTTCGCAACTACCGTCCTTCGCGATCAATCGGACGGTGGAGTTCCCCACCCCGCAGAAGGACATCGTCGGCTCTCCGGAGCGGAACTGCGCGATGGCCACGGTCGCGCCGCGTTTGGTGGCCATGCTGTCGTCCAACGCCACGATCAGCTCCTCGGGGGCCGCGGCCGGGTCGGCGAGTACTTTCTCCACCACCGTCGTACTGGCATCCGCCGCCTCTGGGCCATGGCCGAGACCGTCGCTCAGCACCACGGTGCTCACCCCCTCGGAGTGGGCGACGCCCCAATCGTCCCCGCACAGGGTCTCACCCGGCGCCGCGGACAGTGCGGCACCGACCACCACCTGAGCGCGCGCGGGTCCGCCGGGTTCGTCATGCCTCCACCGCGCCAGCACCGTCGTACCCTCGCCGTGACGCGAGAATATGTCGAACTCCCCGGCCAGCCGCCTGACTCCACCGAGCCCGAGCCCCAACGTGCCCGTGGTGGAGAACCCGTCCCGCATGCTGTCCTGCACCCGCTCGATACCCGGTCCGCGATCGATGGCCAGGACGTCGAGTCCCCCGGGACTCGGCACGATCACCAACTGTCCGTCGGTGGCGTACTTCATCAGGTTCGTGCCCAACTCGGATGCCGCGAGCACGACCCGATCCACCACCGAAGGGGGGAATCCCAACCGCCGTGCCGTTTGGCCGGCCAATTGGCGCGCCTGCGTCATCTGGACAGGTCCCGTCACCGCAAGCGCCGCACCGTTCATCTCACTGCCGACCTCGTCCGGAGCGTGATGGTCACTGTCGTCCCCTCCCCCGGCTTGGTGTCCAACTCGAACGTGTCGGCCAAGCGCCGCGCTCCTCCGAGTCCGAGACCGAGACCACCGGCACTGCTGTAACCGTCGGTCAGGGCCTGCTCCACGTCCGGGATGCCGGGTCCGTCATCCCGGAACACCAGCTGCAATGTCGTGTGGTTCGCCGTACGCTCCAATCCGACCGTGGCCACACCGCCACCGCCGTGCTGCAATGTGTTCCGGGCAAGCTCACTCGCCGCTGTCACCACCTTGGTCTGATCGACCAGGGAGAAACCCACGGAGACGGCCACCTCCCGAGCGGCTTGCCGGACATGCACGATGTCCACCTCCTCCTGGATGGGCAGTTCCTGCACTGTCGAAACACCCGTCATCGTGGCCCCGTGCCGTCCAGCAGAGAAAGCCCCTCGTCCACGTTCAGCGCGGTCTCGAGGTCGGGCAAGGTCAAACCGAGTTCGACGAGAGCGAAGGCCACTTCGGGTCGCATACCGACGACCACGGTCCGAGCGGCCAACAACGCACACACCTCCGCAAGCTCGTGCAATGTCCTGGCGAGGAACGAATCGACGAGTTCCAGGCCGGAGACGTCGATGAGGACACCACGCGCACCCGTACCGGACACCCGCTTGGCCAGGTCCTCCCGCAACGTCAACGCATCGCGGTCACTCAGCTCCCCCTGGAAGGTGACCAGGAAGACATCGCTGAGTTTGATGATCGAAGCCGAGGTCATCGCGTCACCTGACTTCGCCCGCGTGGACCACCTCGAACCCGAGCTTGCGCAGCGCGTATGCGAAAGCGTCGGCGAGCGAGGACCGCGTCACGACCTCGCCGAGGCTGATCCCCAGCTGCACCATCGTCTGGGCGATCTGCGGCCGGATACCGCTGATGACGCATTCGGCACCCATCAGCCGTGCCGCCATCGCCGTTTTGAGCAGATGCTGCGCCACCAGGGTGTCGACGGCGGTGACCCCGGTGATGTCGAGGATCGCGACCTTGGCCTGTTGTTTCGCGATCTCCTCCAGCAGGCTTTCCGTGGCGGTCTGACTGCGCATGCTGTCCAACGTGCCGATGAGTGGGATCGCGAGGACGCCCTCCCATATCTTGACCACCGGCGTGGACAGTTCGGCCAGTTGCTCCTGCTGGGCGAGGATCGTGTCCGCCCCCAAGGAGAGCTCCATCTCCAGCAGGACGTTCCGGAGCGTGCTGATCGCCGTGGCCAGGACCATGGCCCCGTAGTGGGTGACGTCATCGGAAAGGTCCTGCTGTTTCCACAGCCGCAACACCGGCTCCTTCAGCACACTCACGTCGGGCAGTGTGCTTCCCGACGGCCCGCCCGCCGACCGTGCCGCCAGCGTACCGAGTACGGCGCGGGCCGTCGTGAATCCTTCCGCCGACGAGTCCTCCTCGGCGCCGTCCTGGACGACCCGCTGCAGCCCGGTCAGTAGGGCGGCCGCTTCCTCCTTTGCCGTCTCCCGGTCCCGCGAAGCGAAAACGGGAGTCTCCGCCCACTCGTTTTCGATCTCCTCCTTGTGGGTTTCCAAGAACTCGATGAGCTGGTGCCGCGCCGGATAGGTGGCCTCGGTCATGTGTCGACTCCCATACAGAACCCGGGGTGGGAACTTTTCACGCTGATGGATTCGCCGCTTCCTGGCAAACTTAAAGCGCAGCAGGACAAACCTCCATGCGAAGGGCTGCTCGGTAGGGGTATAGGTGACATCGGGAACGGTCGGACGATGACGGAAAGCGACACATCGCCCACCATGAAATCCTCGGCGCAATTCGAAAAATCAGAACATTCGACGGTGCACGCCGAGTTGGTGCGCAACGAAGGGTTCGTCACGCTGTGTGGGGAGATCGACCACAGTGTGACTCCGCAGCTCGACGACGCCCTCACCCAACTGTTGGCCGAGAAGGTCGACCGCCTGGTGGTGGATTTCGCGCGACTGTCGTTCTTCGATTCCGCCTGTATCGGCGCCCTCGTCCGCGCTCATGCGAGCGTGACGGAACGCGGTGGAACGGTGAAACTCGTCAACGTCGACCAATATGCCTACCGGGTACTGCAAATCGCCGGTTTGCTGCCGTTCTTCGATATCGAGCGGATCGAACGGGAAGTGTAGATGGCGGAGCGGGCGCACGTCCCGTACGCGACCCCATTGGTGGATACGCGGCTCAGTGCGGACAAGAACATGCCGGCGCGGTCCAGGCGGCTCACCGGCGACGCGCTCGGCGAGATCGAGCCCGACACCCGGTACAACTTCCTGCTGATGCTCTCGGAGCTGGTGGCCAATGCCGTCCTGCATTCGCGCACCCCCGAACGGCTGCGCGTACTACGGGTGGGCGACCGGCTCCGAGTCGAGGTCTACGACGACAGTTCGGATTTCCCCGTGGTCATGACACCGTCCCCACACCGGGTGCACGGGCGGGGGATGCTGCTCGTCGACGCGCTCGCCAGCGACTGGGGCGTCAACAGCACACCGAGCGGGAAGGTCGTATGGGCGGAAGTGCGGTTGTCCGCGGCCCCCTCGTGTCGGGAAGCCCACGTCGATATGTTCGAGAAGGATCAGGTCCGTGATCTCGGACGTACGTGACCCACGGTTCGGCACATCCCCGTGAGGGTCCATAGTGGATCCAGTTGGCCCGAGAAGTCGTCGCCGTGTCCGCATCCTCGCGTGGTCGCAGCATGGGATGCGACGCCACTACACGATCCGCGGACACGGCGACGTGATCCGTCAGGTGGTTACGAGGTCGCCGGCACCTCCGCGACCTCCTGCAGGCTCGCGTTCTTCTCGACCGCCTTCTTCGTCGCCTCGGGCAACGTGAGGAACCGGGTGAGCACGGCGGCGACGACGTACAACGCCGCGAAGATGATGACCACTCCGGCAGCCCCCACGGGCCCCAGGAACAGGCTCACGATCGCCGGTCCCACGAAGGTCGCCGCACCGGCACCGAAGTTCAGCAGCGCCATCGCGCCACCCTTGTTCTCGGGGGCGAGCGAGGGCAGCAACGCCGAGATCGGCACGAAGCCCGCCAACGTCGCGCCGTAGAGCGCTCCCACGAGCAGCGCCACCCAGTAGTAGTCCGCCCCGAGGTGCATCGGCACGAAGTACAGCAACAGGATCGACACGGCACAGCCGATGGCGCCGAACCAGAAGATGGTCGTCTGCCAACCGATCTTGTCGCTGAGCACTCCGAAGATCAGGTTGAAGAAGATGTTGGTCCCGTAGATGACGGACACCAACAGCAGCCAGCGGCTCTCCCCGAAACCGATCTGGTGACTGAAGATCGTCGGGAAGAACACCAACATGCCGAACTCGGGTGCGGTGTTGATGATCCGCACGATCATGCCGATCCCGACCCGGGGCTTCTTCCACGCGATGGACAGGCTCGACACCAGGCTCTGCACGGGCTTGACCTCGGCAGGTGCGAGCCGCTGGTAGCCGGTGCGCTCCCGCACGCCGAGCAGACACACCAGGCCGCCGAGGGCGAGAACACCCACGGACAACCACAGGGTTCCGTACTGGCCGAGGATCGGGTTGGTGAAGCTGGCGACCAGCGACCCCAGGGTGGGCAGCCCGCCGGTGAACGCGAAGTAGAACCAGCCGACGGCCGCGCCCAGCCTCGCCACGGGCGCCACGGCCGTGATCCACACGAGGAAACCGAAGGCGAACATGGGGTAGCCGAACCCGCGCAAGCCGTAGAACACCAGCATCAGCGCGTAGTTCTCCCCCGTCACGGCCACGGCGAGGAAGAGCACGTCGAAGACGAGCCAGACGGCGAGGCCGATGAACATGACCCGCCGTGGCCCCCAGAGCTCGGACAACGCGCCCGACAGCCAGGACGCCAGCATCACCGCGACGCCGTACACGGTGATGACGTAGGACGCACGGACTTCGGTTCCCGCGCCGTTGTCGGCGATGAACGGAGCGATGAAGCCGGACTCGATGCCGTCGCCGATCATGAACAACAGCAGACCGACGTAGCCGAGGAACAGGGGCGCGGGAATGCCCCAACGGTCCAGCAGCCGGGACAAGGAGCTCTCAGGCCTGTCCGACCGTGGTGTCGTCGTTGAAACCATGAATGCCTCCGTACTCCAGACGAAAGCATCATGATGCGCGTTAAGTTAACACGCAAGATGTTAATAAGGGTGATAAGACACTGAACCGTTTCAGCGACCCCGGTTCACCGCCGGACGGCCCATCCGTTCGCCACCGGACGATGAGTCACGCCCCGCTCAGAGCGGAGCGACGTCGACGGGGATACGCTCCCGAAGCTCCTTGACCAGCGCTTCGTCCACGCCCGAATCCACGATCAACCGGTCGTAGTCGGCGATCGGCGCCAGCCGGTGCAACGCCGCCCGCGGCATCTTGCTGGAGTCCATGAGCAGCACCTTCGTCTCGGCCGAGGCCAACATCGCCCGCTTCACCAGCACGATCTCGGGCTCCTGGTGGAACGTCATGTCCACGTTCATGGCCGAGGTGGACAGGAAGACCATGTCGACCGTGATGCTCTCCACCGCCTCCAGACAGGGCATCCCCAGAAAGGAGTTGTGGGTCCGGGAGTAGTCGCCGCCGAGGCAGATGAGCCGCAGGTCGTCGACGTCCTTGAGCAACTCGATGCCGCGCAGGTAGTTGGTCGCCACGGTCAG
>SMEK01000345.1_pt1 | contig 31772 bp, 29 predicted proteins | sample 2456371 | NCBI WGS metagenome assembly SMEK01 (sample SAMN10132590, study PRJNA489261) | soil metagenome | isolation source: day1 antibiotic-loamy sand soil ammended with composted manure from dairy... | place: USA | collected 2015-04-01
CGACGGTCGCGCCGGAACGCGGCTCCTTCAATGTGAAGGAAGCCTTCGCCGAGGTGAACCTGCCGCTGCTGCGGGATGCGCCCCTGGCGCACCGCCTGAGCGTCGGCGGCGCCGTGCGCTTCGCGGATTACTCGACCATCGGCGCGGCAACCACCTGGAAGGCCGACGCGATGTGGGCGCCGGTGCGGGATTTCGCGCTGCGCGGCACTTATTCACAGGCCGTGCGTGCGCCGAACGCCGCGCCCTCCAGCGAACGGCGGCTCGTTTGCAGCAGCTGCTCGGCCGCCCGCTCCCCCATCTCCTCGACCGGCTGCGCCACCAGCGTGACGCTGGGGCGGACCATGCGGGTCCAGCGGTCGTCGTCGACCCCGACGAGCTGTACGGGGTGGTCCCCGCGGACCCCCGTACGCCCTACGACGTGCGCGAGGTGATCGCCCGCATCGTCGACGGCAGTCGGTTCACGGAGTTCAAGAAGGAGTACGGGGCCACGCTCGTCACCGGTTTCGCCCGGATCCACGGCCATCCGGTGGGCATCGTGGCCAACAACGGAGTGCTGTTTTCCGAGTCGGCGATGAAGGGCGCGCACTTCATCGAGTTGTGCGATCGACGCTCGGTGCCGTTGGTGTTCCTGCAGAACATCACGGGTTTCATGGTGGGCCGCGACTACGAGGCGGGTGGTATCGCCAAGCACGGCGCGAAGATGGTCACCGCCGTGGCGTGCGCCAGGGTGCCGAAGTTCACCGTGATCATCGGTGGTTCGTTCGGTGCGGGGAACTATTCGATGTGCGGTCGCGCGTACTCGCCTCGGTTCCTGTGGATGTGGCCCAATGCGCGGATCTCGGTGATGGGCGGGGAACAGGCCGCGTCGGTGCTCGCGACGGTGCGCAGGGACGGCTTGGAGGCGCGGGGTCAAAAGTGGTCGGCCGAGGAGGAGGAAGCCTTCAAAAAGCCCATCCGTGAACAGTACGAGCGCCAGGGCAATCCGTATTACTCGACGGCGCGGTTGTGGGACGACGGTGTGATCGATCCGTTGGACACCCGCATGGTGCTGGGGCTGGCGTTGTCCGCCGCCGCGAACGCGCCACTGGAACCGGTGAACTACGGCGTCTTCAGGATGTGATGGGCATGTTCGACACCGTGCTGGTCGCCAACCGCGGTGAGATCGCCGTGCGGATCATCGAGACGTTGCGGCGCCTGGGCATCCGGTCGGTGGCCATTTACAGCGATGCCGATGCCGATGCCCGGCATGTGGTGGAGGCCGACCTCGCGCGGCGGGTGGGACCCGCCGAGGCGGCGCGTAGTTATCTGTCCATCCCCGACATCGTCGCCGCCGCGGTGGAGACGGGCGCACAGGCCGTGCACCCGGGTTACGGTTTCCTGGCCGAGAACGCCGAGTTCGCCAAGGCGTGTGAAGCGGCGGGACTGGTGTTCATCGGGCCGACGGTGGCGGCCATCGAGGCGATGGGCGACAAGATCCGGGCGAAGGAGACGGTGTCGGCCGCCGGGGTCCCGGTGGTTCCGGGCGTCAACGATGTGTCCGATGTGGACTCCATTGTGGCCGCTGCCGAGCGGGTCGGGTATCCCGTGCTGCTGAAACCGTCCGCGGGAGGCGGCGGCAAGGGGATGCGGCTGGTGCACACGCCCGCTGAACTGCCCGCCGCCGTGGAATCGGCGCAGCGGGAGGCGCGTGGCGCGTTCGGTGACGACCGTTTGTTGGTCGAGCGGTTCGTCGCCGAGCCGAGGCACATCGAGATCCAGGTGCTCGCCGACACCCACGGCACCGTCGTGCACCTGGGTGAGCGCGAATGCAGTCTGCAACGCCGCCACCAGAAGATCGTGGAGGAGGCGCCCTCGGCGGTGCTCGACGCCGAGACCCGCGCTCGCATGGGGAAGGCGGCGGTGGAGGCGGCCCGTTCGGTCGGTTACGTCGGCGCGGGCACGGTGGAGTTCATCGTGCCGGCGTCCGCGCCCGAGGAGTTCTTCTTCCTGGAGATGAACACCCGCCTCCAGGTGGAGCATCCGGTGACCGAACTGGTGACCGGGCTCGACCTGGTGGAATGGCAGCTGCGGATAGCGGCGGGGGAGCGGCTGACGCTGTCGCAGGAGGACGTGCGCCTCGACGGACACGCCGTGGAGGCCCGGATCTACGCCGAGGACCCGACGCGTGACTTCATGCCCACCGGGGGCACGGTGTTGGGGTTGCACGAGCCTTCCGGCGCGCACGTGCGAGTGGACTCCGGGCTACGTCGGGGCACCGTGGTGACCTCGCACTACGACCCGATGTTGGCGAAGGTGATCGCGTGGGGCCCGGACCGCACTTCGGCGCTTCGCAGGCTCGAGCGGGCGTTGGCCGACACCGCTGTCCTCGGGGTGCCGACGAACGTGCCGTTTTTGCGTGCCCTCGTGCGGCACCCCGACGTCGTGGCCGGACGACTGGACACCGGTCTGGTGGAGCGGGAACTGCTCACGCTGATCGACGACACCGTGCCCGAGGAGTTCTTCGTGGTCGCCGCTCTCGACCGGTTGTTGGAGCTGTGGCCCACCGGCGCGGTGGTGGACCCGTGGGACGTGCCCAACGGTTGGCGGATCGGTGGTAGCGCCGGGATGACGATGCGCCTGAGCGCGGGGCACGCCGAGGCGCTCGTGCGGATCGAGGGGGAACCCACCGCCGCACGGGTCACTGTGGACGGCGGGGAGCCGGTGGTCGCGTCCGTGGCGCGGGACGGGAACGGGTCCACCGACCTCGTCGTGCGCCTCGCGGGTGAGTCCCGGGGGTATCGACGGGCGCAGGCGCCCGACGGCGCCGTGTGGTACGAGCGGGAGGGACGGGCCGTCGCGGTGAGCGAACGGCGGAATCTGCTCGCCTCCCACGCCGAGTCGGTGGAGTCGGGGCCCGTCACGAGTCCGATGCCGGGCACCGTGCTCGTGGTCGAGGTCGAGCCCGGCGACGTGGTGCGGGCGGGAGAGCCGCTGTTGGTCGTCGAGGCGATGAAGATGGAACACACGATCACCGCGCCCGTCGACGGTGTCGTGAGCAGAGTGGATGTCCGTGTCGGCCAACAGGTCGCGCTGGACGAACCCCTGGCCCTGGTGACCCCGGAAGAAGGCGAATCATGATCGATTTCAGGTTGGACGAGGAGTACGAGGACCTGCGCAACACCGTGCGTGACTTCGCGCGGTCCGAGGTCGCCCCGGTGATCGGGGAGTTCTACGAGCGCGAGGAGTTCCCGTACGAGATCGTCGCGCGCATGGGCGAGATGGGGTTGTTCGGCCTGCCGTTCCCGGAGGACTACGGCGGCATGGGCGGTGACTATTTCGCGCTGTGCCTGGCGTTGGAGGAGCTGGCGCGGGTCGATTCGTCGGTGGCGATCACCCTGGAGGCCGGGGTGTCGCTCGGGGCGATGCCGATCTATCGGTTCGGCACCGAGGAACAGAAACGGGAGTGGCTTCCCGCGCTGTGCGAGGGCCGGGCGTTGGGTGCGTTCGGGTTGACCGAACCCGGCGGTGGTTCGGATGCGTCGGCCACGCGGACCACGGCGACGTTGGACAACGGCGAGTGGGTGGTCAACGGCAGTAAGTCGTTCATCACCAACTCGGGCACCGACATCACCCGGTTGATCACCGTCACGGCTGTGACGGGACAGAAACCGGACGGTGGCAAGGAGATCTCCGCGATCATCGTGCCGTCGGGGACCTCAGGGCTCACGGTGCAGCCGAAGTACTCGAAGGTCGGCTGGAACGCCTCCGACACGCATGGGTTGACCTTCGACGACTGTCGGGTCCCCGAGGGGAACCTCCTCGGGGAACGCGGCCGGGGCTATGCGCAGTTCTTGTCCATCCTGGACGAAGGGCGTGTCGCCATAGCCGCGTTGTCGGTGGGATTGGCGCAGGGCTGCGTGGACGAATGCCTGCGCTACGTCAAGGAACGTGAGGCGTTCGGACGTAAGATCGGCGAGTACCAGAGCATCCAGTTCAAGATCGCCGACATGGAACTCCGCACGCACACGGCGCGGCTGGCGTACTACCAGGCGGCGGCGAAGATGCTGCGGGGAGAACGGTTCAAGAAGGAGGCGGCCATCGCCAAGTTGGCGGCTTCCAACGCCGCGATGGACAACGCCCGGGACGCCACTCAGATCTTCGGCGGCTACGGGTTCATGAACGAGTACCCCGTGGGTCGTTTCTACCGCGACGCCAAGATCCTGGAGATCGGCGAGGGGACGAGCGAGGTGCAGCGCATGCTCATCGCGCGTGAGCTGGGCGTGGCGGGCTGATCGGGTACGTAGACTCCTCGATCCATGAGCGCGATCATGCTGAGGTCGGGACGGCCCGACGACGCTGCCGTACTCCTCGACATGTTCGACGGTGCCGTCGCGTGGTTGGTCGAGCGGGGGCGGGCCGGCCAGTGGGGCTCCACGCCCTTCTCGAAGAACCCCAAGCGCGTGGAACGGGTGCGCGCAATGGCCGCGCACCCGGGCCTGGTCATCGCGGAGATCGACGGCGTCGCGGCCGGTGCGGCGATCTTCGCCGACCATCCGCCCGCGCACATTCCGCCGGTGGACGAGCCTGAGGTCTACATCGACCTGCTCATCACGGCTCGGGAGTTCACCGGGCGAGGGGTGGGGGCGTTCCTGCTCACCGAGGCGCGGGCGGAGGCCCGAAGGCGAGGCCGGAGTCTGGTGCGGGTGGACTGTTGGGCAGGCGGTGACGGAGCGCTCGTGCGCTACTACCGCGGTCAAGGGTTCACACCGACCGTGACGTTCGAGGTCGACGGCTGGCCCGGCCAGGTGCTCGAAGACCGACTGCCCCCACGGTGACCGTGGCGGATCGATGAGCGGCGGGATGGCGGCCACCGGCCACTTCCGTGATCGGGTATCTCGGCTATCGGCCTTGCTGCCGTAACAGTTCGTCGAAGGGCACGAACTCCTCCTCGGGTTCGGGGGAGGCGGGTCGGCCACTCAAGGCGTCGGCGAGTTCCGCCGCGGCCCGGTCGATGCGCTGGGACAGTTCCGCGGCCCCTTCACCGCCCCAGTCCTGCGACGCGGCGTACACGCCGGTGGGCATGACGATCGCCCGCAGGTAGGCGAACAGGGGCCGCACGGCGTGTTCCAACGCGAGGGAGTGCCGCGGGGTACCGCCCGTGGCGGCGATGAGCACGGGTTTTCCGCGTAACGCGGTGTTGTCCACGACGTCGAAGAAGGACTTGAACAAACCGCTGTAGGACGCCGTGAAGATCGGGGTGACGGCGATCAGACCGTCGGCCCTGGTGACCGCGTCGAGCTCCGCCGCCAAGGCGGGAGGGGCGAACCCGGTGATGAAGTTGTCGGCGATGTCCCGCGCGTGTTCTCGCAGCTCCACGATGTGCGGCTCCACCGGGACGTGTCGGGAGACGGCTTCGGTCAGCCGGTCCGCGAGCAGTCGGGTGGCGGACGGAGTGGTGAGGCCGGCCGTCACGACGGCCAGGTCGTGTGCGGTCATGATCACCTCGTGTCCGTGTTCTCGTCGGTGGCTTCCCGCTGCGCCGCTTTCAACGATTCGTGGGTGGGCGCGTCGGGGACGCCCGGCGCCCGCATCGCGGCGAACTCCTTACGCAGCACCGGTACGATCTCGCCGAGCATGTCGAGTTGTTCCAGCACCGTTTTCAGGGGCAGTCCGGCGTGGTCCATGAGGAACAGCTGCCGTTGGTAGTCACCCGCGTACTCGCGGAAGCTCAGTGTGCGTTCGATGACCTGCTGGGGACTGCCCACGGTGAGCGGTGTCTGTGCGGAGAACTCCTCCAGTGACGGTCCTCCACCGTAGACCGGGGCGTGGTCGAAGTAGGGGCGGAATTCCCGGACGGCGTCCTGCGAGTTCTTCCGCATGAACACCTGGCCACCGAGGCCGACGATCGCCTGGTGGGGTTCGCCGTGCCCGTAGTGGGCGAACCGTTCGCGGTACAGCTCGACCATCCGCTTCGTGTGCTCGGGTGGCCAGAAGATGTTGTTGTGGAAGAACCCGTCGCCGTAGTAGGCGGCCTGTTCCGCGATCTGGGGACTACGGATGGAGCCGTGCCACACGAACGGCGGTACACCGTCGAGTGGGCGCGGGGTCGCGGTGAATCCCTGGAGTGGGGTGCGGAAACGACCTTGCCAGTCGACGACGTCCTCGCGCCACAGTTTGTGCAGGAGCGCGTAGTTCTCGATGGCCAGGGGGATTCCCTGGCGGATGTCCTGACCGAACCACGGGTAGACGGGCGGGGTGTTGCCTCGGCCCAGCATGAGGTCCACCCGGCCGTCGGCGAGGTGCTGCAGCATCGCGAAGTCCTCGGCGATCTTCACCGGGTCGTTGGTGGTGATCAGGGTCGTCGCGGTCGACAGGATCAGCCGCTCGGTACGGGCGGCGATGTAACCGAGCATGGTGGTGGGCGACGACGGTACGAACGGTGGGTTGTGGTGCTCGCCCGTGGCGAAGACGTCGAGACCGACTTCCTCGGCCTTCAGCGCGATCCGCACCATGGCCTTGATGCGTTCGTGTTCGGTGGGGGTCCGGCCCGTGGTGGGGTCGGGCGTGACGTCACCGACGGTGAAGATCCCGAATTGCATGCTGTCACCACACTCACAGAAGTAGTTGTGCGTTCAACTAATACTGTAACGCGGGGGTGGTGATGGTGTTCCCGGGCGATGAGTGGGCGCCTGCGAGGTCGCGTCGCTGAGTCGAGTCGGGAGGGCGACACCGTCGTAGGGCCGGTGGCATCCCGGTCGGGGCGTGGAAGGCGAGGGCGAGACCCGGTACGCGTCGCGGTCGGTGGATGGGGCGACGAGGGGCGCGGACACCGCTTCCCGTGCCACCCCGTCGGTTCGGTGTCGGTTCCGTCGGCGGTGCAGGCGTGCCGCTCGAGCGAGATCGTCCGGCTCGTCGTCCGGCCTCCGGTCCGCCCGGTGCGGCCACGCCGAATTCTGTTGCGCCATTCGCTTTCTGTTGCGCCATTCGCAGACATACTCGAGTCGGCGGCGTAATCCGGCGCCATGCGGCCGTGACGAGCTCGAAATTCCGCTCTTTTCCCGGTCGTCAGACCGTCCCTCGATCTTGTTGGCGGTTTGCCAATTAGTGGAATTCCGGGTCTTCTCCCCTTGGAATCCGACCGGTCGGATGTGATCCGGTTTATGTGGAGATTGCGATGGATATTCGCAGCGTGCGAAGCCGCTGTTTGCTCGTTATCGGGATGTGATTTCGGTGGTGTATTCCCGGGTCTCCGGTGGTTGCCCCGTCCGATTCCTGTCTTCGTGAGCGCCTCCTGTGCGAGTGGAAATCTACGAAGGGGTGCCTCGGCTCCGTTGAGGCTTCGCATGTGCACAGGGGGGGCTACTCGCGTGACCACTGGAAGGGTGTAGTCAACTGTTTGCCCAGCGCACACCCTTGCGAGAGGGGGAGCATGTAAGTGTGTCAGAAGTCACATGAAACGCGCGATGGTGCATGCCGGGGGCCACAAGAGGGGGCTCTACCTGGCCTTTCCGGGTAAAGATCGCGATCTCTGGGGCGCTTTACGGAATGCCATTCCGGGCGAAAAAGGTGATGCAGGTCACCAACTGATGTGTGTTCCTCATTACTATCTGGTTCCAATTCCTTGTGTAACCAGCTAAGGGTATTCGTCGTTCGCCCTCCTGAAAAGGGGGGAAATGATAACGACATATGGTATGGAGATAATAGTTGTTTCAGCTGAGCGCAACGACTACCGTTCTCTTATTGGTCGGGTTCTATGGTGTCACGTTTCTCTTAACTCGAACAATTAGAGAGAAAAAAGAGAACGTTGACGGCTTCATGGTCTCGAACAGTGCGATCGGTTTCGGGATCTCGGCTACGAGCATGACCGCCACCTGGGTGTGGGCGGCCTCGTTCTACGCGAGCGCCAGTTCCGGCTACACCTACGGTCTGTCGGGCCCCATCCACTACGGGCTCTGGGGTGCGCTCATGATCCTCTGCATCTACCCGTTCGGGCGGCGGTTCCGTGAGTTGGCGCCGCGGGCGCACACTCTGGCCGAGTTGATGCGAGCCCGGCACGGAAAATCGAGCCAGCTGATTCTCGCGTTCTCCAACATCGCCGGCAGCCTCATCAGCTTGACGGCGAACTTCACCGCAGCCGGCGCGCTGGTGGAGATCCTCACGCCGTTCAACTTCATGCACGGCGTGCTGGCGGTGGCGGTCGGCGTGCTCGTCTACACGCTGTGGTCGGGCTTCCGTGCTTCGGTGCTGACCGACTACGCCCAGCTCGTGGCCATGATGTTGGCCGCGGCGATCATCATCCCGATGGTGTTCTTCGCCGCCGGTGGCCCGAGTTTGATCGACGAGGGCATGCTGAAGATCACCGACGAGCAGGCGGACTTCTTCTCCGGCACCGCGTTCCTGGAGCAGGGCGCCCCCTACCTGGCGGCGGTGCTGGCTTACGCGGTCGGTAACCAGACGATCGCCCAGCGCCTCTTCGCGGTGCGGCAGGACAAGATCAAGGCCACGTTCATCACAGCCACGCTGGGTTACGGCGGCACGGTGATCGGCCTCGGCATGATCGGCCTGGTCGCCCTGATGGTCGGTCTGCAGCCGATGGACGGCGACATGAACAACATCATCCCGCAGATGGCGTCGGACTACCTGCCCGCCTTCATGATCGGCGTGCTGTTCATCATGGTGATCGGCTCGCTGTCCTCCACCGCGGACGCCGACCTCGCGGCCCTGTCGTCGCTGGTGATGACCGACATCTACGGCCGGAACCTGGCCCGGAACAAGGCCAAGCCCGAGACGATGCTGCTGATCGGGCGGATGACGATGGTCGGTGCCACGGCCATCGGCGTCATGATCGCCATGACGAAGTTCGACATCCTCGACCTGCTGGTGTTCATGGGTGGCCTGTGGGGTGCGCTGGTGTTCCCGGTCATCGTCAGCTGCTTCTGGGACCGGATCAACAACCTGGCGTTCACCATGTCCGCCATCGTCGGCGTGGGCTTCTTCGTCGTGGCGCGCTTCGAGCTGCTGGAGCTGACCGGCGTCGTCGGGTTCGTGATGGAGATCGCGGCGGCGATCGGTGCGGCGGTGGTGTTCGGGCTCATGGCGTTCGGCTTCCTCGGCAAACGCGTCGGCCTCGGGGTCGCCGGTATCGCCTTCGTCGTCCTCACGCCGTTTGTGATCGGCTTCCTCCGGGACTACCCGACGCTGCTCGGCGCGCTGGTCGCCTACGGCGCCAGCACGGTGACGTGTGTGCTGATCACCATGCGCAACACCGAGCGGTTCGACTTCGCGCTGATCGCTGAGCGGGTCACCGCGTTCCAAGAGGAAGCGAGGCAGAGGCCGGAGCACGGCGACGACGCCGTCCCCGCCCGCTGAGAACTCACGACAGGAAGGCGAATATGCAGACGTTGCTCATCACGGCATACATCCTGGTGTGGCCGTTGCTCACCGCGATCGTCCTCGGCGTGCTGACCCACGGTGTCATCAAGGACTACCGGGAAGCTCGCAAGAGGGGCACGACGGTCGTCTGATCCAGTCCTGAGCAGGTCCTGACCAGGGCTTGTGGCAGGTGGGCACCACGGTGGACACGTGGTGCCCACCTTCGTTTTTGGACCGACGGTGTGTCGACGAGTGCGAAAGTCGTGTCGCGGCGATAGAGACGGCGCCCTCGTCGGTCTCACTGGGATGGTGCGGTGACCCGCGGGTGATGTGCTCGAACGTCACCGGCCCGCACCGCGGTACAGCGGGCCGAGATGCAACATGCATCAGGAGCCGCTTCTGGGGGGTGGGTGAAGCACCCCGGAATAAGAGCCGTGACCACGACGTTACGCGGTGCATGCGAGCGATCATTCAGCAGCAGTACGGCGGTCCTGAGGTGCTGACGCTGGCCGAGCGCCCGGACCCCAAGGTGGCACCCGGTGAAGTGCTCATCCGGGTGAAGGCGGCCGGCGTGAACCCGGTGGACTGGAAGATCGGGGCAGGCTACCTCGATCCGATGATGGAGGTGCAGTTCCCGATCATCCCGGGCTGGGACGTGGCCGGGGTCGTGGAGGCGGTCGGCCTGGACGTCTACGACTATCGGGTCGGTGACGAGGTCATCGGCTATGTCCGCAAGGACTGGGTGCACAACGGCACCTACGCCGAGCTGGTCGCCGCGAACGTTCGGTTGATCGCGCCCAAACCCGCGTCGGCGGAATGGACCGAGGCGGCGGGGCTGCCGCTGGCCGGACTGACGGCCTATCAGTCACTCGACCGCGCACGGATACGTGAGGGCGAGACGGTGCTCGTCCACGCCGCCGCGGGTGGCGTGGGTATGTTCGCCACACAGCTCGCCGTCATCCGCGGTGCGCGGGTGATCGGTACGGCGTCGGAACGCAACCACGACTTCCTGCGCGAACTCGGCGCTGAGCCCGTCACCTACGGTGAGGGGTTGGTCGATCGCGTGCGCGCGCTCGCGCCCGACGGCGTCGACGCCGTGGTGGACTGTGTCGGGGGCGAGTCGATCGACGCCTCCCGGGAGTTGCTGTCCGACCTGTCGCGGCTGGTGTCCGTGATCGATTCGAGGGCCGAGGAACTCGGTGGTGCGACCATGTGGGTGCGGCCGAGTGCTGAGGACCTCACCGAGTTGTCGAAACTCGTGGACGCGGGCAAGCTCCGCGTCGTCGTCGACCGTGTCCTCCCGCTGGAGGAGGCCGCCGAGGCCTGGCGTCTCAGCCAAACAGGCCACACCCGAGGCAAGATCGTTCTGTCGGTGAGCTGACCCCGCCCGATCTCGGCCATGCCAGACTCAGCGCATGGCCGAGATCGGTGCGCTGCATCACCTGGAGCTGTGGGTCGACGACCTGGGCGTGGCGGAGCGCGAGTGGGGTTGGTTGCTCGGGCAGCTGGGCTACGTGTGTTCCCAGCGGTGGCGGCACGGGCGGAGCTGGAGCCGTGGTTCAGCCGGTTACGTGGTGTTGGAAGCGAGTCCGGATCGCAAGCCCGGCCGTCACGACCGTCTGCGTGCCGGGATGAATCACGTGGCGTTCTGGGCGGGAAGCCGTGCGAATGTCGAACGTCTGGCGAACGAGGCGTCCGCGCACGGCTGGAAGCTGTTGTTCGGTGATCGACATCCGTTCGCGGGCGGTCCGGACCATTTCGCCGCGTTCCTGGAGAACAGCGAAGGTTTCGAGGTCGAACTGGTCGCCGACGACAGCGGGGAGTGAGGGCACGCGGCGGTGAGACAGGCCGGTGCGGATTTCGGGTCGTGCCGCGCGGTGGGTGGTCATCCGCTGTGTCCCGACCCCCTGGACGAGCCGTCCTCGTCGTAGATAAGCACCCGTTCGTCGGGGATCAGGCGGGCTGCCGGGCTGGGGCTGTGGGGTCGCAGTGAACCGTCATGCATGAGGTGGTGCACGGCGATGCCGTGTACCAGCACGAGGAAGTCGGCGATCAGCTTGCGATGGCAGCGCCACCACACCGATTCCGCGCACAACACCGCGGTGGGATCGGCCTCGACGTCGGCGCGGAGTTCCTCGACGGCCGCGCGGAACTCCGCTGTGCGCATGTGCTCGGCGTAGCCGCGGAAGGATTCGTTGCGCAGGGCGACGTCGGGGGAAGCCGGGGAGGCTTTCCGCCAGCCGCCCAGTCGTCTGTCCCAGCGGTAGTCGACACCGGCTCGGGACAACCAGTCGGTCATGGCGGCCCGGGACGCGTCGGGATTGCGCCGACTGCCGGGGGCGGTGCGCACGTCGACCAGGCGCCGTATCCCGGCACCGTGCAGCAGGCGGGTCATCGTCCCGGCGTCGGCGGTGCCATGACCGAACGTGACCAGCGAAGGTCCCGACGTGGTCTCGCCGTTGCCCGCGGGCGTCGTCTGCCGCATCCCGTCCATTGTCCCGGCTCCCACGGGAAGGCGCTGAGCCGCGCCCGGGGTCTTCGGCGTTCTGGGACACTGGCCGTGATGACCGGGAAAACACGGAAACGACTGGTGTTGTGGGACATCGACCGCACGTTGATCGAGAGTCGCGGCGTGGGTCGGATGGTCTACGAACGGGTCTTTCCCGAGGTCGTGGGAAAGCCACTGCGGGAGATGCCCCTCGTTCACGGGCGTACCGAACTCGACATCATGTACGAGGCCTTGCGCAGCCACGACGTCGAACCCACCGAGCACCTCTTCCGACGTCTTTCAGCCGCGCTCGCTGAGGGCTTCCGTGCCGTGGCCGACGAGCTCGCCGAACGGGGCAGGGTGCTTCCCGGCGTGCGGAATGCGTTGGCCGGTCTCGCGGCCGAACCGACGATGCACCAGGGGGTGCTCACCGGCAACACCGCCGAGGTCGCCCGGATCAAACTCGAGGCTTTCGGCCTCGACCGGCACCTCGACCTGTCGACGAGCGCATTCGGTGACGACCATCGGGAACGGCCTGAACTCGTCACCATCGCGAGGGAACGCGCCGCCCGGCGGTTCCGCACCCCGATCCCGGTCGAACACGTCGTCCTGATCGGAGACACACCGGCGGACGTGCACGCGGCCCTCAGCACCGGTGCGCGTGTCATCGCCGTGGCCACCGGTGTGTACTCCGTGGACGAATTACTCGCGGCGGGTGCGTCGTCGGTGTTGGAGACCCTGACTCCGTCCCGATTCCGACGAGCCCTGGAAAGCGTCTTCTCGGAATGAGGGTGGCCAGCGGTTCGAGGTCGATGGGAGACCGCGGGCCGCTCCACGCCGTCGCGAGACGATGTCACCGTCCCGAAGGTCCGGGACGAGCTCGGATCATCGACCTTGGTTGCCGCCCCTGGGTTTCTCCACCCGACTGGCATGACGCTGTCGACGACGCTGGCGGCGGTACTCGGATCGGGCGATCGCATGGCTGGAGATGGGCGAGGTGATCGTGACGAAGGCGATGGTGAGCGCGGCGAAGGTCATGACCTCGGGGTTCTTCGTGGCGATCGAGGACGCCAGCACCGCGATCACCCCGGGACCGGTGGCCAGGCCCTGCGCGTGGAGTTGCAGGTAGGTGTTGGGTAGCCGCAGCACCCCCAACAGGCTGATCGTCTGCAGGGTCAGGCCGAGCAGCAACAGGGCGGAGCCGAGGACTTCGAGCAGGACCGCGATCACCCGAAGGGACCTCCGGAGCCGAGATAGCGCGCCGTCGCGACGGTGGAGACGAAGGACAACAGGGCGAGCGCGACCGCGGCGCCGAAGTAGTGCGCTTCGTCCCGGGAGTACGACAGCAACGCCAGCAGCGAGATGATCAGCACCGCCAGCATGTCCAGGGCGACGAGCCCGTGGCTGACGTCGCGGGCCCTGATCAGGACGAGCCCACCACCCACGAGCAACAGGGTGATCCAGATCAGTGCGGGGATGAGGACGACGGTAGGCATGATGATCACGGGAAGACCCGGCGTTGCCGCCGCTCGTAGATGTGCAACTCCTCGGCCCGCACCGCGTCCGGGTCACGGGAGTCGAGTACGTGTGCCAGCAGGTGGCCCTGCTTCTCGTCGATCCCCACGACGACGCTGTCCGGGGCGATCCCGACCCGGATCCCCCAGGCCGTCGCCGAACCCGGGGAACTTTGCCCGATCGGGATGGTGACCAGGCCGGGTTCGAAGTCGGGAGGGGGACGCAGACAGTACCGTGCCACCTTCCAACTGCCGCGCGCGATGTCGATCAGCGTGCCACCGAGCAGCGCCGGGACACCGGCGATCCGCCGCACCGCTGAGACGGGCGGCGGGAGACCTTCGGCCGCTTTCAGGGAGAGGACGAACCGCTGGCTGGCGATGACCAGCACCACCGCGAGGACGGCCCCGACGAGGAGGTCGCCCGGATAGGCTTTTCCCAACGCCAGCAGGTAGAGCACCGTGAGTACGGCGATCCGCGCGAACAGGGCCATGGGGGTTACCTCCGAATCAATGCGTCGGCGGCGTTGCCGCTGAGTTGCAGTAGGGGTTCCGGCCACAGGCCGGCGGCCAGGACGATGAGGGCCAGCACGAGTGTCAACGTCCGCAACGGCAGCGGGCTGGTTCGCTCCGGGGCCCAGGAGCTGGCGCCACCGCCCGCGAGATTGCCGGTCGAGGCGTTCTTATGCCAGAAGACGCGCTGATACACCTGAAACAGGTAGATCAGGGACAGGTAGCTTCCGACGAACAACAGGACCACGAGAGTGGGGTTGGACGCGGCGATGGCGGTGCGGAACATCTCGAGTTTGCCGATGAACCCCACTGCGGGAGGAATGCCGGCGACGCTGAACGCTCCGATCACGAAAGCGGCGGCGACGAGTTTCCCCCGCATGCCGACGCCCAAAAACAGCAGTGTCTTGTTCAACCCGTTGACCACGCTGTAGAGCACCGCGGCCGTCAACCCGACGACCCCGCCGACTCCAATGGCCACCAGGACGTACCCGATCTGCCCGATCGTGGAGTAGGCCAGCATTTCCGCCGGATCGCCACGGGACACCGCCAGCAAAGCGCCGTAGACGATCGAGGCCGCACCGAGCACGATCACCACAACCGCGGCCAGCCGTAGTTGTTCTTCGAACATGCCCACGCCGAATCGGAGCAGCCCGTAGGAGCCGATGTTGGCGACGGCGCCGCTGAGGATGGCGGCCACGGCGGGCCGCGTACCGGCGTAGACGGTCGGCAACCAGAAGTGGAACGGGAACAGTCCCACCTTGACGCTGAAGGCGACGAAGAAACCCAACGCGATGAGCAGGGAGGCGTGGTCGGACACCTGGTCCATGTGGGCGGCCACGTCGCTCATCAACAGGGTTCCGGTCACCCGGTAGGTACCGGCCACGGCCAAAAGGAACAGGAACGAACCCAGCAGGTTGACGGCGGTGAAGACCAAGGCCGCCCGCAGCTGTCGGGTACGTCCCCCGTAGGCGGTCAACACATAGGACACGGTCATCGACAGTTCGAAGAAGACGTAGAAGTTGAATACGTCGTAGGTGAGGAACAGGCCGCTCAACCCGGCGGAGAGGAGGACCGCCAGCCCCGGGAACGTTCGGACGCGGACCCCGTTGATCGCCTCGGCGGTGGTGGCGATCAGCAGTACGAACACCGACAGCAGGGCGAACGTGATCCCCAGCGCGTCGGCCCGCAGCACGATGCCCACGCCGGCGGGCCAGTCGCCCGTCACCAGCTGGGTGTCGCCACGGGTGAGCACGTCGAACGCGAGCAGGAGCAGGACCGCCAGGTTCGCGGCGAGCACGGCCACCGTGAGCCAGGCGATGATCGGCCGCCGTCCGTCGAATCCGACCAACACGATTCCCGCGACCCAAGGCAGCGCCAGCGCCACCGTCAGCGTCGTCACGTCGCCTCGTCACGATCGAGCCGTCGTTGGTCCGCCAGCGCCCGTTCGTACGCCGTTTCACTGGTGATCAGTTCGTTGCGTCGGGCGCTGCGGAACACCGTGGTCACTCGATTCATCAGTGCGAGCAGCAGCGCTACCGTGGCCAGTCCGATGACCAGCGCTGTCAACGCCAGGGCCTGGGGGAGCGGATCGGCGACCTGATCGTCGGTCGGAACGAGGGGGGCCTTGCCTCGGAACAGACTGGAACCGATGATCATCAGCACGGCGCTTTGCGAGATCAGCACGATTCCGGCGGTGACCCGGACGAGTTCGTGTTGCAGAAGCAGATAGGCGCCGCTGCCGAACAGTAGCGCGGCGGTGCCGGCGATGGCGAGGTTCATCCGGTCCGCTCCTTTTCCGTCTCCTTCTCGTCCGGACTGGCGAACTGGTGCAACATCATCGTCATCACCCCGACGACGAGCGAGAAGATCGCTATGTCGAAGGCCAGCGGGGTGAACAGCTCCAACGTGCCCACCGTTGTCACGTGGTCGCTGGGCTCCGGCAGATGGCTGAACGGCGGTTTGCCGAGCGCCAGAGGGAAGAACGCGGAGGCCAGGGCCAGCAGTGCCCCCCCGATGACCAGTGCGGGACTGAGCCGTAACAACGGCAGGACCTCCTCGACCGTCGGGGTGCCGAGCGCCACGTACTGCAACGCGACCGTCAGCGAGACGATCATCCCGGCGCTGAATCCGTCGCCGACCTCGGCGTATTCCTTGACGATGAGCGCTGCCGCGACGACGACGCTGGGAGTGAGGAGGAGCCGGGCCACGACCCGGACGATGATGTCGTGACGTTTCACCACAATCGCCCCTTTCGCAACAGGCTGGCCACTCCGATGCCCGCGACCACCAGGACGGTGATCTCGCCGAGGGTGTCCAGGCCCCGGAAGTCGGTGATGATCACGGTGACGGCGTCGTGGCCGTGCGCCGCCGGGGTGAGGGCGAGGTGCTCGTTCGCCACGTTCGGTATTTGGGCGGGGTGGGAAAGAGCGCTCCACAGGGCGATGAACATGCCCAGACCTGCGGCGATCCCGGCGAGAAGGTTCCGTCCGTTTTGTCGGGGCTCGGTGGTGTGTTTGAAGTCGGGGGCCACCGGGAGACTGCTTCGACCGTCGCTTCGGTGTGTCGGCAGCCGGCCCAGGGCCATGAGGAACACCAATGTGACCATGGTTTCGACGGTGACGGCCACCAGGGCGACGTTCGGCGCGCTGAACAGCGCATAGACCGCGGCCAGCGCGAATCCCACCACCGCCAACGTGAGTACCAGGGGCAGCTGGGCTTGGGCTCGGGCGACGGCCACCGTCGCGATGGCCACGAGAGCCAACAGCGCGAGGATCAACCAGTCGTCGTCCGATACCGGACCGATGACGTATGCCCGTCCCTCCGGTGTGCTCGCGAAGGCGATGCCTCCCAGTACCGCTGCGGGGACGAGGACCACGGCGATGCTGTTGCGCAGGGTGCGGACTTCTCGGTTGTGGACGATGCCGGAGAGCGCGGACAGTCCCCGCAACGTCATCGTGTAGATCTCGCGGGGACCCCATCGTTGTCCGATCTCGGCGAGCACCCACGACACCCGGGTGGAGAAGCGGTGCCATGCGAGCAGGAGGCCGCCCAATATCCAGGAGCACAACGCCATGAGGTTCTCCGGCCGGGCGTCCAGGTGATAGGCGGGGGACAGGTGGACCCCGCCCACGTTGCTGACGTTGCCGGCGGCCTCGGCCAGTCCGGCGAGTGGTCGCACCACCAGTCCCGTCAGCACGGCGATGACGGCCAGCACGACGACGGGGGTGACGAGGAGGGGTGAGGCTTTGACCCCGTCGGTGTCGACGGTTTCGGCCGGATCGCTTCTTTCCACTCGTTCGGGGCCGAGGAACAGGGCTCCCCAGAATCGTCCGATGTAGGCGAAGGTCAGGCCCGCCGCCACCAGGGCGACCGTGGTCTGCCACAGGCCCGCTTCGAGCGCGGCCTTGAAGAAGAGTTCGTCCTTGAAGAATCCCGAGGTGAGGGGCAGGGCCGCCAGGGTCGCCGCCGCCACCCCCGAGGCGATCGCCAGCACCGGCATGCGTCGGCGAAGTCCCCCCAGACGGGACAGTCGGTCCTCGTCGGTGGCCATCGTCACCGCACCGGCCGTCATGAACAGCGCGCTTTTGGCCACACCGTGGACCAGGACGTAGAACGCCGCGGCGCCGTTGCCGTCCGGGCCTCCGATCCCGTACAGCAGCACCATGTAGCCGTACTGGGAGATCGTGGAGTAGGCGAGGATCTGTTTGAGCCGGTCCTGGCCCAGGGCGAGCACCCCACCGATCACGATCGAGAGCGTGCCCACCACCGACAGTCCGGTGAGGACCGCGTCGCTGTGCGCCAGTAGCGGATGGACCCGGCCGAGGACGAGGACTCCGGCCGCGACCATCGCCGCGGAGTGGAGGTAGGCGGACACCGGTGTCGGGGCGGCCATGGCGCGCGGCAGCCAGAAGTGCAGTGGTACCTGCGCGCTTTTGGCCAGGGCCGCCACGGCAAGTAACGCCGTGGCGGTGGTCGTCGTCGAACCGCTGTCGACGAGCCGCACCAGCTCCGGTATCGAGAACGTGCCGTAGTGGCTGTAGAACAACGTGGCGGCGATGAGCATCGCCACCGCGCTGGCGACGGTGACGATCAGCGACATGATCGCGGCGGCGCGGGCGTCCCGTCGGTTGTGGTCGAAGCCGATGAGGAAATACGAGCAGATCGCGGTCAGGTCGAAGAAGACGAAGAGCAGTATGAGGTCTTGCGCCAACGCCAGTCCGACCATCGACACGGCGAACAACATCATCCACGGCCAGAAGCGCCACCGCTCGGAAAGCGGGCGTCCCTCGTGCCTCAGGTGCAACGACAGATAGCGGCTGCCGTAGGCGAACACGAGCGCACCGACGCCGGTGGCCAGGAGCGCGTACAGGGCGCCGAGCCCGTCGAGGGAGAGACTCAACCGCAGGTCACGGCTCGGAGCCCAGGGCAGGGACACGGAGAAGCCACCGGTCGACCACGCGAGCGCCAGCAAGCCGAACCCGACCAGGGTGATGGCGCACGACACCCAACCCAGCCAGTCCGTCGCCGGGCGCCGACGACGGGGGTCGTGAGGGGACGTCCCAGTCTCAGCGCCGTGGGCAGCAGACACCTCGCTCCTCCGTCAGCGGACCGCAGCGGCGACCTCGCAATGTGGCCGGTTACACGACTCAATCCTGACAACGGTCAGCCGTGGTCGCGATTCGATCTCCCCGCCCGTGTCCACATCCCACGAACGTGTGTCAGGCTTTCCGGGAAGTATGGGCGGTTCGTGGTCTCGGCGAGAACATGGCGAGCGGGATTCCGATCGGCCTCTGAGTACTGGACCACGTACGTATCCTCGACCACATGCGGGGTGCTGGTGAGGGCCTGAGTATTGGTGAGCGGGTGGCGTTCTATCGGCGTCGCCGTGGCTTGTCTCAGGCTGTGCTGGCCGGCCTGATGGGCAAGTCCGAGGACTGGGTCAGCAAGATCGAGCGTGGTGAGCGCCAGGTCAACCGCATCGATGTCCTCGTGGAGTTGGCACGGCAGTTGCGGGTGACGCTGAATGACCTGCTTGGTGAGCCGGTGCTGTTCGAGGACGAAGATGACAACGGCGATGTTCCGGCGGTCCGAGATGCGCTGATGTCCCCGCAGGGGTTGTCCCGCACGTTGTTCGGGGACGGGCTACCACCGGAATACGTCGATACGGAGCCCGTGGCTCGGATGACCGAGGAGGCGTGGAACCAATACCAGCAGGGCAAAGTGGGTCAGGTCATCGCGTTGTTGTCGGGGCTCCTCAAGTCCGCGCAGCAGTTGGAACGTGGGGCAAGTGGGCGCAGCTCCCATGCGCGTCGGGCGTTTGCGGTATCGGCACGCGTTCATCACTTGACTGCTACGACCCTGAGCAAGGTCGGTGAGGCGGACCTGTCGTGGATCGCGGCGGAACGGGCGATGCAGGCGGCCGACCAGTCCGAGGATGCGCTGGCACTGGCGTCGGCCGCGCGAGCCGGAACGCACGCGCTATTGGCGATGGGCCGATTCGATGAGGCATTGAGCTTAGGAGAGACGGCGGCCCGGTGGATGGCACCGGAGCTGCATGGCGGGAACCCCGGCGCATTGAGTTTGTACGGGATGCTCTACCTGCGAACAGCGGTGGCGGCAGCGCGTCGACAGGATCGCCGGACCACGACCGAGCTACTCGGGCAGGCCGATGTGGCGGCCGAGCGGCTCGGCAGGGACGGGAACTACTGGCAGACCGGTTTCGGCCCGTCGAATGTCGAGTTACATCGTCTGTCGGCGGCATTGGACTTGGGAGACGTGGCGTACGTGATCGAACGAGGGCAGGCGGTGCGCCCGACGCATCTTCCGGTGGAACGGCAGGTCCCCCACGCCATTGATATGGCACGGGCGTTGAGCATGTTCGCGCGAGACGATGAGGCACTGGACATGCTGTTGGACGCGGAGCAGAAGTCCCCGCAATTGGTTCGCCACTCGTCGACGGTGCGGGAAGTGGTGCGCACTCTGTATCGCCACGCACCGGTCAGCAACGGCAAGTCGTCACCGTTGTTCGGATTGGTACAGCGGTGCCGGGCGATGCGATGAGTACACGAACACTCGGGCTCGTCGCCTCGGCTGCCGGTGGGTTGGAGCGTATCCGGTCGTCATTGGTGGAACCGGCGATCGCTCGCGGGTGGCGGGTGGCGGTGACCCTGACCCCGACCGCTGGCACGTGGTTGGAAGCCAATGGGGAGCGGACACGTATCGAGCAGGTCACCGGTCTGCCGTGTCGGGTCGCGCCTCGGCTGCCGGATGAGTCGAGTCCACATCCACCGATTGACTGCTACCTGGTGTGTCCGGCCTCGGCGAACACGGTCGCGAAGATGGCACTCGGCTTGGCGGACAACCAGGCGTTGACCACGGTGTGCGAGGCCATCGGCTCTCGGGTGGTTCCCGTCGTGGTGTTTCCCCGGATCAACGCGGCCCACGCACGTCATCCCGCGTGGGATTCCCACATCGGGGCATTACAACGTGCTGGGGTGCACCTGTTGCTGGGTGAGGATTACTGGCCTCTGCACGAGCCTCGCAGCGCGCCCGGCAAAGACCTTCCCTGGGGCAAGATCCTCGACACGATCGACCGGATTGTTCCTGCCCATGGAGGACCGTCCAGCACGGACTGACAGGACCCGGACAGTCTGTCCGGGTGATCTAGGCGGTTCCGGGTTTTCCTGGGATGGAGCGACCGCGGGCTCGATCAGGAAGGAACAAAACCCGTTGAGCGTGTACGTGATCGCTCAGCCCGCTGCTTCAGCCCTCGTTCGGCATGTCGCTGTCGCGCTCATCACTTGGTAGGCATGGTCGGGACAGCTCGGCGTCGACGATGTTCCGTTCGCATTCGAGGTGGAGGATGCCATCGTCAGCACAGTTCCCAGAAGTCAGCGCGCACATTGACCGGTTTAGACCGGTCAATCCTCCTCCTCGGTGATCAATAGATCGCTGAGTGTCGGTAGTAATCGGAGATTGCACGCCATTGTTTCTTCAGCCGCAAGGTCGTGTGGACGCTTGTCCGTGTCCGTGACCATCGCTCCGGATAGGCGAGCGATCAGTACACCCGCCGCCATGTCCCATGGTTTGTTGCTGAGGATGATGCAGGCGTCCGTGCGACCTTCGGCTACCCAGGCGAGGTCGAGGGAGGCCGCGCCGAACATGCGGACGCGTTCGACGTTCTCTGCGAGTGCTTTGGTGACGGCGAAGCGGCGGCGGTTCTTCTCAGCCGCTCCTTCTCCGGTGGCGTAGTCACCGATGGAGACGATGGCTCGGCCGAGATCGGTTGTCTCGCTGGCATGGATGGGTTTGTCGTTGCAGTAAGCCCCACCATCCTTGGTGGCGTGGTAGCGCAGGCGCAGAAACGGCGCGACGATGACACCCACGATGGGTTCACCTCGGTAGACAAGTGCTAGCGAGGTGGCACAGAGCGGAATGCCGTGAGCGAAGTTCGAAGTGCCGTCGATGGGATCGAGCACCCACACGTAGTCGACGCTCTCATCGATCGCGCCACCACCCTCTTCGCCGAGGAAGTCGATGTCGGGAGTGGCACGGGCGAGGTGGTCCCGGATCTGATGCTGAATCCGCACATCCAATTCGGTCACGTAGTCTCGGTCGCCTTTGGTGCTGACGGCGCCGGGCGCTTGCGTGGTCATGAGCTTTGCACCGATGTCCGCAGCCTCCTGCGCGATGGCGAGCAGGGTGTTCAAATTCTTCACGTGGTGATCTCCTTGCTTCGTGCCCACATCGACTCGAAGACCCGTGAGAACGTCTCGAAGAGGCCGGGCGGACCTGTTTGCTGTTTCTCGATCACGAACGTCGGGGACTCGACACCTCGTGCATCCGGTAGGTAGGGCTGCACGACGCAGGTTGCGTCGTCGATGACGGTGATGTTGAACCGCACGGCCTCGTCGTAAGTGCGGATACGCAGGTTTTCGCGGGCTCCGGATGAGAGTTTGTCGTGGAGACGTTGCAAGGTTTGAATGTTGAGTCTCGTGAGTGTGGACAGCACACCCTCGAGGTGCGATTCCTCTCGCTCCCTTTCCTTGATGTAACGGCCGGAAGGATCGAGGAACAGGCATTGGACAACGGTGCCGGATTCGAGGAGATCGAGCAGAAAGCGGTCGGGATAGTTCTGACAGAGCAGGTTGAGTGAGAGGCCGACCATGCCGATTCGTTTTGCACCGTCGAAGAGCTTGTGCGGTGGAAGTTCGTGCGAAAACGTGGAACGACTAGGGAAGACCGCGGTTACATCGGCCATGCCTTGTGAACTCGGCATCACCGGTTTCGGTGAGTGGACAACGTTGTCTCGCGCGGTAGGCAGAGCCCCTGAGCCGAGGATGATGTCGCCCGTATGTTCCTGGAAGAGTTGTTCAGCGGTCCAGCCGGGGAACATCGCTTCGAGTATGCGGCAGTGGTGGGCGTAGGGCAGTCCTTGAAGATCCCGGGCGAGCCAGCGATAGAACTGGGCTCTGCTCGGCCAGCTCCCCACCAGCTCAGGCTCTATCTGTTCCGCGAGTTTGTCGTACTCCTTGCAGAACGCGCGGTGCCCTTGCAGGTGTTTTTGTCGCAACAGCACCTTCAGCGCGATCGGCTTGTCGGCCATCGGCGCCCCCTGTGTCGTCGTAAAGGCGACCTTAACGCAAGACGAGACAAAGACGAGACTTGACGAGAACTGGAAGTTCAAGAAGCGACATGCGTGATGTTGTGACGGGACCTCGAACTGGACGAATCTGGGGATGCCGTGAGCGGGGCCGCGATGGTGACTAAGAGGCCTACCGGGCTCTTGTCCGAGTTCGCTGAGGCGTTGATTACCGAAGGGCATTGATACCCATCGCACGAGGTGAGTGAGGAGTAAGCCTGTGTCGCGGCTGGGGCATCGGTCGGCAAGTCAGGACGGGATGACGTGATGGTGACGAAGTGTGGCCCCGCCCCTCGGGGTGCCGTCGGTGCGGTTCTGAAGTGCTGGGGGAGGGGTGGACGGTGTCGTTCCGCCTGAGGGAGCAGGCGTCAGTGCAGCGTGTCGACAGTGGTCGGGTTGAATCGGGAGGTGTGAGGGTGGCCGAGTCGGTTCCGGAGGTGCGGACGTTGTCTCAGGCGCATGCGGTGTTGGAGGCGATCCGGCCGGCCTTGGACGCGCCGAGCGCGGAATGGTTGCGGTACTACCTGTGCAGTGCCCGCGTCTATGCCGAGGTCGCGGAGATCGACCGTGGTCACCACCACGAGGCGATGTATTGGGCTGGTCGGGAGCGTCGTAAGGCCGAGGCGATCAAGCGCACCGGTGTGCACGGTGGTCCCGGCCGGGTGGTGCAGGTCTGAGCACGCGAAAGCCGCCCGCCGCTGTGGGACACAGTGGACGGGCGGCTTTCGATGGGGGCTACTTCAGTTCCTTGCTCGACTTGCCCAGCAGCCGGCGGGCGACGATGAGTTGCTGGATCTGTTGCGTGCCTTCGAAGATGTCCAGGATCTTCGAGTCACGCGCCCACTTCTCCAGCAGCGACTCCTCGGTGTAGCCGAGGGTGCCGGCGAGCTCGACGCATTTGAGCGTGATGTCCACGACCGTGCGACCCGCCTTGGCCTTGGCCATCGACGCCTGCAGCGAGTTCGGCTTGCGGTTGTCGGCCATCCACGCCGCTTCCATCGTCGTCAGGTACGCGGCCTCGTAGTCGGCCTCCAGCTCCAGGAACGTCGCCGCGGCGGCGTGCTGCGCCATCGCGGGCTTGTCGTAGTCCACCTCGATACCGGCTTCGGCCAGCAGCTTTCGGGTCTCCTCCAACGCAGCCCGTGCCACACCGATGGCCATGGCGGCCACCAGCGGACGGGTGTTGTCGAAGGTCTGCATGACCCCGGCGAAGCCCTTCTTGGTGTCGATCTCCGGGGAGCCGAGCAGGTTCTCCTTCGGCACACGGCAGTTGTCGAACCGCAGCACCGCCGTGTCGGACGCGCGGATGCCGAGTTTGTGCTCCAACCGCACGACCTCGAAACCCGGCGTGCCCTTCTCCACGACGAACGACTTGATCGCGGCACGGCCCTTGCTCTTGTCCAGAGTGGCCCATACGACCACGGCGTCGGCCCGCTCGCCGGAGGTGACGAAGATCTTCTCCCCGTTGAGGATGTAGTCGTCGCCGTCCTTGGTGGCCGTGGTGGTGATGGCCGCCGAGTCGGACCCGCACCCCGGCTCGGTGATCGCCATGGCCGCCCAGAGCTTGCCGAAACGCGCCAACTGCTCGTCGTTGGCCACCGATGCGATGGCCGCGTTGCCGAGCCCCTGTCGCGGCATGGACAGCAGCAGCGCCACGTCACCCCAGCACAGCTCGATGGTGCCGAGCACGGTCAGCATGTTGCTGCCGTTGCGGTTACCGGAGGTGTCCTTGTCGTCCTTGCGACGCACACCGGCCGCGCCCGCGCCGCCCTCGCCCGAGGTGTTCAACCCGTCCAGCAGTGCGGCGAGCATGTCGAGTTCGGTGGGGTAGGAATGCTCGGCACGGTCGTACTTACGCGAGATCGGCCGGAACACCTCGGTGGCGGCCTGCCGGGCCTGGTTGATGAGGGTCTTGGCCTTCTTCGGGACTTCGAGATTGATCATGCCGTCACGACCCCTTCCATGACGCCGATCGCGCGCAGGTCGCGATACCAGCGTTCCACCGGGTGCTCCTTGATGAATCCGTGTCCGCCGAGCAGCTGGACGCCGGTGCTGCCGATCCACATGCCCTTGTCGGTGGCGAGCTTGCGGGCCAGCGCGACTTCGCGGGCATACGGTTTGCCCTGTTCGGCCCGGGAGGCCGCACGCAGCATCACCAACCGCATGCCCTCCAGTTCGATGCCGATGTCGGCGACCTGGAACGCCACGCCCTGTCGGTGGCTGATGGGTTCGCCGAACGCCTCACGCTCGTTGACGTAGGGGATGACGTAGTCGAGCACGGCCTTCGCGGTGCCGCACGCGAGTGCCGCCCACGCCAACCGCGAGGAACGCACCACGTCGGTGAACACGTCGCGTTCACCGCCGCCGAGGAGAGCGCTCGCGGGCAACGACACGTTGTCGAGCACCAGCTTGCCGGTCTCCGCGCCCCGCAGGCCCATCGCGGGCTCCGCCTCGATGGACACCCCCTTGCTCGACGACTCGACGACGAACAGGGCCGGGCCCCGTCCTTCGAGGTTCGCGGACACGACGAACAGCTCGGCCTTCGCGGCCCGCGGCACGAGGTTCTTCACGCCGTCGATGCGGTAGCCGTTCGGGGTGCGTTTCGCGGTGGTCTTCGGGGCGAACACGTCGAACAGCGGCGCCCGCTCCTGCAGCGCCAGTGCCGCCGCGGGCACGTCCTCACCGGTGAACGCGGGCAGATAGGTGGCCTGCTGGTGGGCGTCACCGTGCTGTACGAGGACATTGCTCACCGCCGACGGTGCGAGCACGGCCACCGCCAGGCCCAGGTCGCCGTGGGCGAGCGCCTCGGCGACGAGCACGTTCGTCACCGTGGAGCGTTCGGTGCCGAAACCCCCGAGTTCCTCGGGGATCCCGACCGCCGTCAGGCCCAGTTCGGCCGCGCGCTCCAGCAGTCCGTCGGGGAGTGTCCTGGTGTCGTCGGCCTCGGCTGCGGCGGGCCGCAGCTGTTCGGCGGCGAACTCGGACACCGTCTCGACGATCATCTGCTGTTCGTCGGTCGGGGTGAGGTCGAACAACCCCGTCTCGGACGTGGGCGCGAGTCGTGCGGGCTTACCGAGTCGGGTGGTCGCCTTGAACGTTCGCTGTGCGGCGCCCGCCACGCGGAAACCCTGTCGCGTGGCCGTGGCCACGACGTTCTCGACGGGTTTGCGCAGTCCGGTGCGGTCGAGCAGCGGGCTTCCGGCGAGCCGGTTGAGTGCCGCGAGGCCGAAGCCCATGGCGTCGCGTCGTGTCGCTTTCTGTCGGGCCACAGCTTTCCCTCCGGTTTACCTACTCGCGAGTAGGTTAGCTGGTAGTCGCGCGCGAACGCCAGGAGGGTCCACGAGATTCCACGCGGAATCAGGCGATGTCATCGGCTGATGTCGAGCACGGCGTGCAACAACGTCGTCAACTCGGTCGCGAAGTGGGGGCGAGACGCCACCCGCCGGGTCCGGGCGAGGTCGTTGGCGATGGTCAACGCCGCATGCACGATGATCTTCGCTTCGCGCGTGTCCAGTCCGGGGTGCACCGCTTCCAACAGGCGCACCCACTGCGTCACGTAGTCCCGTTGGATGCGCGACAGCTCCGACCGGTCCTTCTCGTCGATGTGCACGTGGTCCACGGAGAAGAACACGAGCAGCTCCGGCGGACCCGTCAGGACGCGGACGTAGGAGTCGGCGAGCCTGCGCAACGCCTCCCGCTCGTCGGATGGAGCGCTCACCCGCAACGCGTGGTCGGCCGCGACCATCACCCGGTCGCCCGCCCTGCGGCCGATGGCCGTCAACAGACTGGCCTTGCTGGGGAAGTGCCGATACACGCTGGGGCCGGCGATGCCCGCCGCCTTGCCGATGTCCTCCATGCTCACCGCGGCGAAACCGTGCCTGCGGAACAGTTCCGCGGCTTCGGTGAGCACGCGCTCCCGACGTGACGGTTGCCCCAACGTCACTGCGGGGACCGTGGGGACGGCGGTGGGCTCGGCATCGTCCGGTTCGGGCAGGTCCACATGCAGCACCCGGAGGGCCAGTTCGGTGAGCAGCTCGATGAACCGGCGCTTGGCGAGGGTGACGCGGTGCACGGACACGCTGCCGAACACCGACAGGGTCGCCCAGCACAGCAGTTCGGCGTCCTCCTCCGACAGCTCGGGCCGCTTACGTCGGAGCACCGTCGCCCACGCCGACAGCATCGCGGTGGAACGTCGACGGATCTGCTGCTGGGACTCGGCGTCGAGATGGCGGCCCTCCCAGCGCCACAACGCGGCGGTGTCCCGGCGCTCCACCGAACGCGCCGCCAGACCGGAGAGCAACTCGCGGATGCGCTCGGGCGTGGAGGAGCGTTCCGGGTCGAGTGCCGCCTCGGTGGCGATCTCCATGTCCCGCAGGCCCGAGAGCAGCACGTGGGCCAGGATCGCCTGTTTGTCGGCGAAATGTCGGTAGATGGCGGGACCCGTGACACCCGCGGCCGCCGCGATGTCGTTGATGCCCACACCGTGGTAGCCGCGCTGCCGGAACAGCTCGGACGCGACCGCGGCCAGTTGGCTCTTGCGGTCGCGGGGGCGCTTGTTCCTGCTGTTCATATCAGCCATGACGTGAGCCCACTCTAGCTTGTGCTACAGATCCGACAACCCCCACAAGCCGTTGACAGCCTCGTGAGATACGGGATTATGTTAGTAGCGATTAGCACCACGAACGGCAATCTGCGCCAGGAAGGACCTCAGGCGTGAGTACAGAGGCGTTCATCTACGAGGCGATCCGCACGCCTCGTGGCAAGAACAAGGGCGGTTCCCTCCACGGAACCAAGCCGATCGACCTGGTGGTCGGCCTGATCAACGAGCTCAAGGCGCGGCATCCGGGTCTCGACCCCGCGCTGATCGACGACATCATCCTCGGTGTCGTCTCGCCGGTGGGCGACCAGGGCGCCGACATCGCGCGCGGTGCCGCCATCGCGGCCGGGCTGCCGGACACGGTGGCGGGGGTGCAGCTCAACCGGTTCTGCGCCTCGGGTCTGGAGGCGGTCAACCAGGCTGCGCAGAAGGTTCGTGCGGGTTGGGACGACCTCATCATCGGCGGTGGCGTCGAGTCGATGTCGCGCGTGCCGATGGGCTCCGACGGCGGTGCGATGTTCACCGACCCCGCCACCAACTACGACTCCTACTTCGTGCCGCAGGGCATCGGTGCCGACCTGATCGCCACGATCGAGGGCTTCTCCCGCGAGGACGTCGACGCCTACGCCGTGCGTTCGCAGGAGCGGGCCGAGGCCGCGTGGTCGGGCGGGTACTTCGCCAAGTCCGTGGTGCCGGTCAAGGACATGAACGGCGTGACCATCCTCGACCACGACGAACACCGTCGCCCCGGCACCACGATGGAGGCGCTGGCCAAGCTCAAGCCGGCCTTCGCCGACATCGGTGAGTTCGCGGGCTTCGACGCCGTGGCGCTGCAGAAGTACCACTGGGTCGAGAAGATCAACCACGTGCACACCGGTGGTAACTCGTCGGGCATCGTCGACGGTGCCGCCATCGTGCTGGTGGGTAACGAGGAGATCGGCAAGCGGATCGGCATGGAGCCCAGGGCGCGCATCGTGGCCACCGCGGTCACCGGCGCCGACCCGACGATCATGTTGACCGGTCCCACGCCCGCCACCGAGAAGGTGCTCGCCAAGGCCGGATTGACGCTCGACGACATCGACCTGTTCGAGCTGAACGAGGCGTTCGCCGCCGTCGTTCTCAAGTGGATGAAGGACCTCAACATCCCGGAGGAGAAGGTCAACGTCAACGGCGGTGCCATCGCCATGGGTCACCCGCTCGGCGCGACCGGCGCGATGATCCTGGGCACGATGGTGGACGAATTGGAGCGGCGTCAGGCCCGGCGCGCGCTCGTGACGCTGTGCATTGGCGGTGGCATGGGGCTGGCCACGATCATCGAGCGCGTGTGAGGGACGAGAACACGATGACTGAGAGCAAGACCATCCGCTGGGAGCAGGACTCCGACGGCATCGTCGTGCTGACGCTCGACGACCCGAAACAGTCGGCCAACACCATGAACGCCGACTTCCGCGAGTCGTTCGGTGTGACCATCGACCGTCTCGAGGCCGAGAAGGACTCGATCACCGGTGTGGTGATCACTTCGGCGAAGAAGACGTTCTTCGCCGGCGGTGACCTCAACGACCTCATCAAGGCGACCCCCGCCGACGCCGAGGCGATCACCGAGTACAGCAACGAACTGAAGCAGCAACTGCGTCGACTGGAGACGCTGGGCAGGCCGGTCGTCGCCGCCATCAACGGCGCCGCCCTGGGCGGCGGCCTGGAGATCGCCCTGGCCTGCCACCACCGCATCGCCGCCGACGTCAAGGGCAGCCGCATCGGTTTGCCCGAGGTCACGCTCGGCCTGCTGCCCGGCGCCGGTGGTGTCGTGCGCACCGTGCGTCTGCTCGGCATCCAGAACGCGGTGCTCAACGTGCTGGTGCAGGGCCAGCGTTACCGTCCCGCCAAGGCGTTGGAGATCGGTCTGATCCACGAACTGGTGGACTCGGTCGACGAACTCCTGCCGAAGGCCAAGGAGTGGATCAAGGCCAATCCCGAGGCGCAGCAGCCGTGGGACGTCAAGGGCTACAAGATCCCCGGCGGCACCCCGTCGAACCCGAAGTTCGCCGCGAACCTGCCCGCTTTCCCGGCCACCCTGCGCAAGCAGCTCAAGGGCGCGCCGATGCCCGCGCCCCGCGCGATCCTCGCGACGGCCGTGGAGAGCACCCAGGTCGACATCGACACGGCGTTCAAGATCGAGACGCGGTACTTCGTCAGCCTCGTCACCGGCCAGGTCGCGAAGAACATGACCAAGGCGTTCTTCTTCGACCTGCAGCACATCAACTCCGGTGGTTCGCGCCCCAAGGGCTTCGAGAAGTACACCGCGCGCAAGGTCGGTGTGCTCGGCGCGGGCATGATGGGCGCCGCCATCGCGTATGTCGCGGCGAAGGCGGGCATCGACGTCGTGCTCAAGGACGTCTCCAAGGAGAACGCCGAGAAGGGCAAGGACTACGCCCGCAAGCTTGAGGAGAAGGCCCTCAAACGCGGCAAGACCACCGAGGAGAAGTCGAAGGCGCTGCTCGACCGTATCGTCACCACCGGTGACCCGGCCGACTTCGCGGGCGTCGACTTCGTCATCGAGGCCGTGTTCGAGAGCACCGAGCTCAAGCACAAGGTGTTCGCCGAGATCGAGGACATCGTCAACCCCGACGCCGTGCTCGGCTCCAACACCTCCACGCTGCCCATCACCACCCTGGCCGAAGGGGTCAAGCGGCAGGAGGACTTCATCGGCATCCACTTCTTCTCGCCGGTGGACAAGATGCCGCTCGTGGAGATCATCCGCGGGAAGAAGACGTCCGACGCCACGCTGGCGAAGGTCTTCGACTTCACTCTGCAGATCCGCAAGACCCCCATCGTCGTCAACGACAGCCGGGGCTTCTTCACCAGCCGCGTCATCGGCACGTTCCTCAACGAGGCCGTCGCCGCGTTGGGGGAGGGCGTGGAGCCCGCCACCATCGAGCAGGCCGGTGCGCAGGCCGGATACCCCGCGCCGCCGTTGCAGCTGATGGACGAACTGACGCTGACGCTGCCACGCAAGATCCGCGAGGAGACGAAGGCCGCGGTGGAGGCGGCGGGCGGTACGTGGACGCCGCACCCGGCCGACGCCGTGATCGACCGGATGATCGACGAGTTCGACCGCAAGGGTCGTTCCTTCGGTGCCGGGTTCTACGAGTACGACGAGAACGGCAAGCGGGTCCGACTGTGGCCGGGGCTGCGGGAGGCCTGGGGCAGCGGCAGCGCTGACGTGCCGTTCAAGGACCTCCAGGAGCGGATGCTGTTCGCCGAGGCGTTGGAGACGGTCAAGTGCTTCGACGAAGGCGTGCTCAACTCGGTGGAGGACGCCAACATCGGCTCGATCTTCGGGATCGGTTTCCCGGCGTGGACCGGTGGTGTGGTGCAGTACATGAACCAGTACGAGGGCGGGCTCAAGGGCTTCGTCGCGCGGGCGCGTGAACTGGCGCAGCGCTACGGCAGCCACTTCGAGCCGCCGGCCTCGCTGGTGGAGAAGGCGGAGAAGGGCGAGATCTTCGAGTAAGCCGCCTCGTGCCTGAGGACTGAGGGTCACCGTCCGGCCGGACGGTGACCCTCAGCCGTGTCCGCAGGTTATGTCGCCGTGTCCGCAGGTTATGTCGTCGTGTTCGCACCGCACGATGCGGACACGACGACACAGGCTGCGGACACGATGTCAAAGGAGCGGGGGGACCATCGCCTCGATGAGGTGGGGACCCGGTGTCGTGACCGCGCGACGGAACTGATCGGCGAGTTCCTCGGCCGTTCGAGCCCTCGTCGCGGGAACCCCGAATCCCTCGGCCATGCTCACGAAGTCGAGATCCGGTGTGGACAGATCGAACAGACTCTTGGCCTTCGGTCCGGACGATTCCGCGCCCACCCGCTGCAGCTCCATACGCAGGATGGCGTACGCGCGGTTGTTGAGCACCACCGTGGTGACGTTGAGGTTCTCCCTCGCCTGTGTCCACAGTGATGAGATGTTGTACACCGCGCTGCCGTCGGCCTCCAGGTTGATCACCGGGCGGTCCGGTGCGGCGATGGCGGCACCGGTGGCCACGGCCATTCCCTGGCCGATCGCGCCGCCCGTCAACGTCAACACGTCGTGCCGTGGGGCTCCGGCGGTCGCCATGGGTACGAGCAGACCGGAGGTGTTCGTCTCGTCCGAGATGATCGCGTTCTCGGGCAGCAGCGCGCCGATCACCTGTGCCCAGTTCTGTGGCGTCAATTCCCCGGTCGGCAATTCCGGACGCTGCGCAGGTGCGAGTTCCGGCTCGACGTCGGCGGCCACCTCGTCGGCCAGTTCCTCCAGCGCGGTGATGACGTCGTCGGCCGGCTCGGCCAGGGTGTGCACGCGTGCGCCCTCGGGCACGAGATCACTGGCCTTGCCGGGATAGGCGAAGAACGACACGGGGGAACGAGCGCCGGCGAGGATGACGTGTCGCACGCCGTCGAGTTGGTAGGCGACCTGTTCGGCGAGGTATCCGAGCCGTTCGATGTTCGGCAGGCCGGCGCCGCGCTCCATCCGAGCCGGGAATGTCTCGGCGAACGGCTTGGCCCCGGTGGCTTGCGCGATCCGGCTCACCGCGCGCAGACCGCGTTCCCGACAGGCGCGGCCACCGAAGAGCAGCGCCACCGGTTCCCCGCTTCGCAGTACCTCCGCCACGGAGCGCACGACGTCCGACGCCA
>SMEK01000125.1_pt1 | contig 31688 bp, 31 predicted proteins | sample 2456371 | NCBI WGS metagenome assembly SMEK01 (sample SAMN10132590, study PRJNA489261) | soil metagenome | isolation source: day1 antibiotic-loamy sand soil ammended with composted manure from dairy... | place: USA | collected 2015-04-01
GCGCGTAGCTCCCGGTCCGGCATTATAAGTTCGAATTCCATTTCGCTTTCGCCGACGGGTCCATAGATGCGCAGCATCCTGTGACCGCCGAACAGGAGGGTGTTGAGCGCGCCGAGCATTTCCTCGCCCATCCCCATGCTTGCCACGCTGACATGTTCATCCACCGCAGGCGGCATATCCGCCACCACCAGAAGCCGGGAAACACCGCCGTCCCGCACCGCGATCGCCTTCGCCCCGAGCGCCGCCAGCACGTCGTCCTGCGCGGCACGCGACAGGCTTTGCGGGTCACCCTGGATGAGTACGACGGAAACGGCCGCGGCGGTGCCGAGCCGCTCCTGCAGCCAGCTCAGCCGGTAGCTGGCAATAAAGGGGAGGAAGATCAGAACTTCTGCCAGCAGCACGAAGACAATCGTGAGCAGGATCAGCTTGGCTGTCAGCCCACGCGCCAGCGGCACTCCGCGGGAGTCCACCGATCGGGAATGCCTGTCCTCGGATGAGGTTTCGCTCATGCGCTATCCATGGTCCACTCCGTAGCCAAGACTATTTGATCGACGGCGCTTTGCCAAATTGCAGCCGGAGCCTTTGATTGACTTGAATGGACCTTGCCACTATAAGCCCGCAAACGCTCGGACCGCTGGTCCAGGCGCCGGGTATCTTGCGCCAAGTCAGACCGGGCACAGCTCCTGCATTTACAGCAGTCTCAAGAAGGGCCGCACGCCGCGGTATCAAATAAATGAAGCGCACCTATCAACCGTCCAAGCTCGTCCGCAAGCGTCGTCACGGCTTTCGCGCCCGCATGGCCACCAAGGGCGGCCGCTCCGTGATCGCGCCGGCATGGATTTCGCGCGCGTATGGCCACCAAGGGCGGCCGCTCCGTGATCGCGGCCCGCCGCAACCGGGGCCGCAAGCGGCTCAGCGCCTGATTTGCCGTCGCCTGCGGCCAGACCCATGGGGCAGGCTCCGGCACGGCTTCGCAAGCGTGCAGAATTCCTGGCCGTCCGGCGCGGTGAAAGGCGCCGCGGGCGGTTTTTCCTGCTGGAGGCACTGGACAGGGGCGATGATGGCGCGCCGCGCGTCGGCTATACCGTGACCAGGAAAGTGGGCAACGCAGTCGTTCGCAACCGCGTGCGCCGCAGGCTCAGGGAAGCGGTGCGCGTGCATGCGGCCGCTGACATGTCTGTCGGCCATGACTATGTCATTGTCGGACGCGAGGATGTGCTCGCGGCGCCGTTCGCCCAGCTCAAGGCCGAACTTTCACGCCGCCTTCGCGCAAAATAGGCGCAGAACGAGTCAAGGCTCCCGATGGAAAACAACCGCAACTTCTTCATCACGATCGCGCTATCGGTCCTGATCCTCACCTTGTGGCAGGTGTTCTACATGAACCCGCGCATCGAGGCGCAGCGCGAGGCTGCCCGGATCGAGGCGGCACGGGAGCAGAACAAGGCGGAAGGCACCGCCGGTGAAATCCAGGCTCCGGCCGGACAGGGAGCGATCCCTTCCACGCCGGGGGTGGAGGGCGCAACGACTGCGGATCGTGAGCAGTTGCTGGCCACGACCGGGCGCGTGAAGATCGACACGCCGAGCCTCCATGGCTCGATCAATCTCACCGGTGGTCGCCTCGACGACCTCAAGCTCAAGCACTACCGCGTGGCCGTGGAGAAGGATTCGCCAGAGATAGAACTGCTCAACCCGGCCGCGCTGCCCACCGGCTATTATGCTGAGATCGGTTTCGTTGGCGGTGCCGATGCAGGCACTTTGCCTGGTCCTGGAACGGTCTGGAGCGTCGAGGGCAACCCCACGCTGACGCCCGACACACCGGTGACGCTGACCTATACCAACGAAAAGGGGCTGGTCTTCAAGCGAACCATCTCGGTGGATGACCACTACATGTTCAACATTTCGGACACGGTGGAGAATACCGGATCGGCTCCAGTTACGCTGTCCAACTATGGCCGCGTCACCCGCTTCGACAAGCCGGAAGTGGCGGCAGGCTACGTGCTGCATGAAGGGCTGATTGGCGTCACCGGCACCGAGGGCCTGCAGGAGATCAGCTATTCCTCGATCGAGGACGACAAGCAGTATACGCCTGGCAAGTCCACAGATGGTTGGCTCGGCATAACCGACAAGTACTGGGCGGTCGCGCTGGTGCCCACGGGCGGGCACCCGTTCCAGCCTCGTTTTGCCTATTTTGAGGACGGCCGCCCGCGCTATCAGTCGGATTTCCTGAGGGATCCGGTAACGGTTTCCGCCGGCCAGACGGCGACGCTGGAGTCGGAGATATTCGCCGGCGCGAAGGAAGTGGGTACCATCAACAGCTATGAGCAGGATCGCGGCATTCGCCGCTTCGATCTGCTGATCGACTGGGGTTGGTTCTACTTCATCACCAAGCCGATGTTCTGGCTGATCGACACGCTCTACAAGTTTCTGGGCAATTTCGGCCTGGCCATTCTCGCCACCACCGTCGTGGTGAAGGCGGCCTTCTTCCCGCTCGCCAACAAATCCTACAAGTCCATGGCGAACATGAAGAAGGTGCAGCCCAAGATGATGGAGATCCGCGAAAAATACGCGGACGACAAGATGGCGCAGCAGAAGGCCATGATGGAGCTCTACAAGACGGAGAAGATCAATCCCGTCGCGGGCTGCTGGCCCGTGCTCCTGCAGATCCCCGTCTTCTTCGCGCTGTACAAGGTGCTCTACATCACCATCGAAATGCGCCACGCGCCGTTCTTCGGCTGGATTCACGATCTGGCGGCGCCCGATCCGACCTCCATCTTCAATCTGTTCGGGCTCCTGCCCTTCGCTCCGCCGGCCTTCCTGCCGCATCTCGGCGTCTGGGCCGTCATCATGGGCCTTACCATGTTCCTCCAGATGCGGATGAACCCGGCGCCCCCCGACCCGACCCAGGCAATGATCTTCAACTGGATGCCGGTGGTCTTCACCTTCATGATGGGGTCCTTCCCGGCCGGGCTTGTCATTTACTGGGCCTGGAACAACCTGCTTTCGATCATCCAGCAGGGCATCATCATGAAGCGCCAGGGCGTCAAGATCGAACTCTGGGACAATCTGGCGAACATGTTCCGCAAGAAGCCCTCACCCGCCGAATAGGCGGGGAGGGTCGCTGGGGCGGCAGGCCGCGGCGCGCATCGAAAATTGCCAGGTGCAGACCTGGGGTCGCTATTCCTTCCAGCGGTGGGCCAGGTCGTTGTTTATCCCCAGCAGGTCCAGTACGCGGCCGATGGAATGGTCGATGAGGTCTTCCAGTTCCTTTGGCCGCGGATAGAAGGCAGGCAGTGGGGGCGCAATGATCGCGCCCATCTCGGCCAGTTGGGCCATGGTCCGCAAGTGGCCCAGATGAAATGGCGTCTCGCGCACCATGAGCACCAGGCGGCGCCTTTCCTTCAGCACGACATCCGCCGCACGCGTAAGCAGGCCAGAGGTCACGCCCGTCGCGATCTCGGACATGGATCGGACCGAGCAGGGCGCCACGACCATGCCCATGGTCCGGAATGAGCCCGATGCGATGGCGGCCCCAATATCGGCCTGCTGATACCAGCGGTCGGCAAGCGCGCGCACCTGCGCCACCTTGTAGTCCGTCTCATGCGCCAGGGTGATCTCGGCAGAGCGGGACATGACGAGATGGGTTTCGATGCCGCAGTCTCTCAGCGCCTCAAGGAGCCGTATGCCATAAATGACGCCCGAGGCGCCGGATATTCCGACCACCACGCGCCGGGTTTCGCCCGCGTCGGTCACAGTTCGGTCCTGACGTGCCAGAGTTCGGGAAACAGCACGACGTCCAGCATCCGGCGCAGGTAGGAAACGCCGCCCGTCCCACCTGTCCCACGCTTGAAGCCGATGATCCGTTCGACCGTAGTTACATGATTGAAGCGCCAGCGGCGGAAATAATCCTCGAAATCGACGAGCTTCTCCGCCAGTTCGTAGAGCGGCCAATGCTTTTGCGGCTCTGCGTAGACCTGCCTCCAGGCTTCCCGCACATTGGGGTTCTCCTCCCGGGGCCGGGCAAGGTCGGCACGAGGCTCGTCGCCCACGTCGAATCCGTTGCGGGCGAGCAGGGCAATGGCCTCGTCATAAATGGACTTCTGCGAAAGGATCGATCGCAGGCGCTCTGTAATGTCCGGCCGGTGCGCGTGGGGCCGAAGCATTGCAAGGTTACGGTTGCCGGCAAGGTATTCAATGGCGCGGTATTGCCATGACTGGAAGCCCGAAGACTGGCCCAGCGAGGGGCGCAGTTCGTTATATTCGGAGGGGGTCATCGTCCGTAGGACATCCCAGGCCGAGTTCAGCTGTTCGAAAATGCGGGCGACGCGGGTGAGCATCTTGAAGGCCGGCTGCAGCTCATCGCGCTGCAGGGCGCGCGCGGCCGACGTCATCTCATGGATGGCGAGTTTCATCCAGAGCTCCGACGTCTGATGTTGGATGATGAACAGCAATTCGTCATGGGCGCCGGAAAGAGGCTTCTGCGCGCCGAGTATTGCGTCCAGATTCAGATAGTCACCGTAGGACATCTTGCCGTCGAAGGTCATTTCCGCACCCTCGTCGGCGGGATCATATGGCTTGCTCATGTCACGGCTGCCCTGCGGTGAAATTCCGGCCTGTCCCACGAGCCGTCGGCGAGGACGGAAGCCAGCGTAGCGACCGCGGCGTCCACCTCGGCCTCGCCGATGAACAGAGGCGTGAAGCCGAACCGCATCACGTCGGGGGCCCGGAAGTCACCGATGACGCCGCGGGCGATCAGGGCCTGCATGACGGCATATGCGTGGGGGTGATGGAATGAAACCTGGCTGCCGCGCATGGCCGGGTCACGCGGGCTGCCGAGCACCAGGCCGGGACAATCCCTTTCAACCGCGGCGATGAAGCGCTCGGTCAGTTCGATGGAACGTTGCCGTACGTCCTTCATGTCCACGTCTTCCCAGACGTCCAGCGCCGCCTCGAGGGCAGCAAGGGCGATCACTGGCGGAGTCCCGACGCGCATGCGCTCTATGCCGGGGGCCGGCCGATAATCCAGATCGAAGGCGAAGGGCGCTTCATGCCCCATCCAGCCCGAAAGGCTTGGCCGCACGCGCTCGGCATGGCGCGGGGCGACATAGATGAAGGCCGGGGCGCCCGGTCCGCCGTTCAGATACTTGTAGGTGCATCCGGCCGCGAAATCGACAGCCGCACCGGTGAGGTCGACATCGACAGCGCCGGCGGAGTGGGCAAGGTCCCAGATGGCGAGGGCGCCTTCGGCATGGGCCCTGGCCGTGAGGCGCTTCATGTCGTGCCGCCGGCCGGTGCGGTAGTCCACCTCCGTAATCAGGATCGCGGCCACGGAAGCATCGATGGCATCTTCCACCGCTTCCGGCTCGACGACTTTCAGCTGATAGTCACGCCCCAGAGATTTCAGCAGCCCGTCTGCCATGTAGAGGTCTGAGGGAAAGTTGCCGTTGTCCGACAGGACGATCCGCCGGTCCGGATTGAGTTGCAGCGCGGCAGAAAGTGCCTGATAGACCTTGATCGAGAGCGTATCGCCCATCACCACCGTGCCGGGCGGCGCGCCGATCAGCCGCGCGATGCGGTCGCCGACCTTGCGCGGCTGGACGTACCAGCCGGCGGCATTCCAGCCGCGGATCAGCAACTCGCCCCATTCCTGGGTCACCATGCGCGCTACGCGTTCCTTGGCCGCAACAGGCAGGGGCCCTAGCGAATTGCCGTCGAGGTAGATCACGCCGTCGGGCAGATGGAAGGCCGCTCGGGTCTTCACGAAATCGGTCATTCACGCGTTCCCATGCTCAGGCCGCAACCGAGCGGATCACTATCGCCTTCTTGCGCAGGAATCTACGGAAGCCGCCAAGCCCGTAGCGGGTTCCTCCGAGCCCCGAACAGCCAAAGGCCGTCTTTTCCGCCCTCGCACCGACGCCGCCCATCGTGTCGAAATCATTGATCCACAGGCCGCCGGCATTGATCCGGCTGCCGATGGCTATGGCCTTTTCCTCCTCTCCGATCACTGTCGCCGACAGTCCGAACTCCGTATCGTTGGCCAGTCGGACCGCTTCCTCCTCGGTATCGAAGGGCATGATTGGTACGATAGGCCCGAAGGTCTCGTCGCGCATGACCGCCATGTCCTGTGTCACGTTCACGAGCACGGTCGGCTCGCACCATAAGCCGCCGCCATGTTCGACGATATTGCCACCGGTCAGCACCTTGGCGCCCCTGTTCACGGCATCGGCCAGCTGATCGCGCAGGATTTCCGCCTGGCGGGCAAAGATGATGGGGCCGAGTTCTCCGTCCTTGATGTCATGCGTGTTCATCTTGAGCGCCTGCATGCGCGCGACCACCCGCTGGCATACAGCCTCATGGATGCCGCGCTGCACATAGACACGTTCGATTGCGCAGCAGAGTTGGCCGGAATTTTCGACAGCGCCGCGCACGATGATCTCGGCGGCGAAATCCGGCTCTGCGCTGTCCAGCACAACGGCCGGGTCGGAGCCGCCAAGCTCGAGAAAGACCGTCTTGAACTGCGATGCCGCACGCTCCTGCACCTTGCGGCCGGTGCGCACCGAGCCGGTAAACACCAGTGTGTCGGTCAGGTCGACGATCATCGAGCCTGTCTCGCCGTCGCCCTCGAACACGTCGAGCACGTCACGCAGGTGTTCCACCTCGGCAATGGCGGCACGGAAGGGCCGGATGAATCGCGGGGTCACTTCAGAGGGCTTGATTGCCACGGCCGAGCCGGCCAGCAATGCAGTGATCGCGTCGATCATGCACAGGATCAGCGGGTAGTTCCACGGCGATATGATCCCTACCAGTTCGTAGGGAACGTGCTGCTGCTGGAAGCGCAAGGTGGGATCGGAGGAGTCGCCGCTTGCTTCGGCAAGCGCCTCCGCCGCGGTCGCGCAGCGCATGCGCGTAATGCCTTTCAGCCCCTCGATCTCGTTGACGGACCATTCGTAACGGCCCGTGTCGGCGCACAGGGCCTGCAGGATCGAATCGTAGTGGCGGTCCACGGCGTCGCAGAGCGCCAGCATGGCCTTTGCGCGTCCCTCCACGCCCAGCGCCAGCCACGCTCCCTGGCCTGCGCGCAATTCCCTGCAACGCGCCTCCAGAGCCGCCCGGTCGAGCGGCCGAATCTCGTAGTCATTGGCGCCGGTGCGCGGGTTGCGGACGGAAAGGGTGCGGGTCATCGGTCTATCCTCATTTTCGGCCGGAGAATGGCCGACCAGACGCCATCTGCAAAGAGGCAAGCTCCGATCCTGCGCTGAAATCCAAAACTTCGGCTGGCGCAAGGAAAGGCCGGCCTGCTAAGCGTGGCCGCAACGGATTCAATCTGGCTGAAAGGGGGCGAACATGCGGCGATTCATCGATGAACTCAGGCGGCGCGGGGAGCTTGCCGTCGTGACCCGGCCTGTCAGTCCTCGCCATCAGCTGGCCGCCGTCACCAAGGCCATTCAGAGAGCCGGCGAGCAGGCGGTCCTGTTCGAGAATGTGGAAGGCAGTTCCTTCCCGGTCGTTTCCAACCTCTATGGCAGCCATGAACGCCTTTGCCGCCTGATCAATGCCGGCGACAGGACCTTCTGTCAGCGCTGGATCGAACTGACCGATGCCTGCCTCGCAGGCCGCGACGCTGACGTGCTGGACCGCGCCGACCCTGCTGTAGATGCCCAGTTTCATGACGGCAGGCTCTCCGACCTGCCGGCCATCACCTATCATGAGCGGGATGCCGGCCCCTACTTCACCTCTGCGATCTTTCTTGCGCGCGAGCCAGACAGTGGCGTGCCTAACCTTTCCTTCCACCGCTCCATGCAGGTATCGGACACCGAGCTGCGCGTGCGCCTCGGCGCGACGCATGATCTGGCCCGTTACCAGGCAAAGGCCGAGGCGCGCGGAGAGGCACTGGAGGCCGCATTGCTGCTCTCCTGCCCCCCGGAAATCTTCCTCGCTGCCTGCGCGTCGCTGCCCTATGAGGCGTCGGAACTGGTAATGGCGGCCGAGATCGCAGGCGGCAAGATCGCCATGCGCCCATGCAAGACGATCGGGCTCGATGTGCCGGCCTCCTGCGACATCGTTGTGGAGGGCCGGTTCCTGCCGGGCGTGCGGCGGCCGGAAGGGCCGTTCGGCGAATTCATGGGCAATTATGTCGGCGTCGGCGACAACCATGTTTTTGAGGTAAGCCATGTAAGCTACCGCGCGGATGCCCTGTTCCATGCTCTTGTTTGCGGATCGCCGGAGGATCTGAGGCCGCTGGAGGCGGTGACGGCCGCGCGCGTCTATCGCCATGTGTCGGCGCAGGTGCCGGGTGTGCTCGATGTTTGCTGTCGCCCCAATGTGATGATCTCCATCATCAAGATCAGGAAGACCTATGAGGGGCAGGGTCGACACGCCATACTTGCGGCCCTGGGTTCGCATCTCGATTACAACAAAGTCGTGATTGTCGTGGACGAGGACGTCGATATCTACGATCTCGACGACGTGATGTGGGCCTATATGACGCGTGGCCGGGCTGACACCCGCGCAATGATCCTCAACGATATTCCGGGCTTCTATCGCGATCCGCACAAGGACCATTGGGGCCGGCTGTGCATCGACGCGACCATGCCCTTCGGCCGCGAGGCCGAATTCGCCCGCAAGCGCATCCCCGGCGAGGACGCAATTGATCTTGGTGAATGGCTGACTTGAACCCCGGTTTCGGATTTGCGGCATGAGCGACAAGAGCGTCATCGTCATCGGTGCGGGCGTGGCGGGGCTGGTGGCGGCGCGGCGGCTTTCAGCGGCTGGTTTCCGGGTAAGCGTGCTGGAAGCAGGCCCGGTGCCGGGCGGGCGAGTCGGCGAAAGAAAGGTGCGTGGCATCCGCTTCAATGCAGGCGCGCGCCTCATCTATGCCTTCAGCAAGCCGTTCAACCGGCTGCTTGGCGAGATCGGGCTTGCCGCGGAGTTGGTGCCGGTGCGCCGGCTTTCCGCCCAATGTGCCGGCGAAAAGGAGAGCTGGACCGTCGAGCTTATGCCCGGCGTGCGAAGCCTGCTCACGCCAGGCCTGCCCGCTGCCGAGCGGTTCCGCCTCGTTTCCTTCGCGCTCGCCACGCTGTCGGCACGCGGTCGCGCCGACCCCGATGACGCAGCATCGGTCGCCGGCGCGGATGAGGTGACGCTGTCGGAATATATTCGCGCCCATCTCGGTCGCGAGGTGCTGGCGCGCATGGTCGAGCCGATCTTCCGGGGTACCCGAAGCTGGAATCCGGAGCAGGTCTCGGCCGCGTTCTTCGCTTCGACCGCACCGCATCTTGTCGGCAGGGATACGGTGCATGTGTTCAAGGGCGGCATGGGCCGGCTGCCCCAGGCGCTGGCCGCAGGCCTGACGGTTGAGTGCGATGCCTGCGTCGAGGCCGCCGAGACGCCGGAAAGCGGCCCCTGCCGCGTGCATGTACGGGGCAGAGGCGGACCGACCATCCATGAAGCGGATATTGTTGTCTGCGCGACGGAAGGCTCGCTGGCGGCCGGGATCTTTCCCAACCTGCCGGAGCAAGAAAGATCATTCCTTGCCAAAGTCCGGTACAATTCGCTGGGCATAGTTCACTACCAGCTCGATCGCCAGGTCGGCCCGGAAATGAAATTCTTCGCGCGCGAAGCCGCCGGAATGGTCTCGACGTGGCAGCAAGTCCCGGGCGATGAGGTGGCGGGGCAGGCGCCGCAGCTCTATGCTCAGCTTTCGCCGGAAGCGACCGAGGCAGCTCGGGAGCTCGGCATCACCGATCGGCTGGACGAGTTGGTGGGCCGGCGCGTGCGCGAACTTTATCCGGAGCTTGACGCGCATTGCATCGACCGGCACAGCCAATGGATAGAGCGCATGCTGCCGGTCTTTTATCCGGGCTATGCCTCTGCCATGGCCGCCTTTCGAAACCGGCAGTCGGCAGAGCGGCGGAAGGTCTATTTCTGCGGCGACTATCTTGCACAGGCGCTTGTAACCGGTGCGGCTGCCAGCGGGGAACGGGCCGCGCAGGATATAATCCGCCACTGGGGCGGGTCATGACCGCCCCTGCCGCCCATCCGGCCTGGGAGTTCGTGACCCGGCTCTATGCCGGGCCGGGCGTCGCTCCGGCCTGCCTCGCCCTTCAGGACCGCCACAGCATCGACGTGACCTTCATGCTGTTCTGCCTCTGGCGCGGTTCGGTGAGCCGAAAGCCCCTGCGAAGCCACATGCCGGCTTTGGCTGAGACGGCACGGGATTGGCGTGAAGCGGTCGTCCTGCCTGTCCGTAGCGCAAGGCGACGGCTCAAGATGGAAGTAGGCGCTTCCAGCGCTCCGGAACTTGCGGGCCTCTACAGAACCGTCCTTGCCGCTGAGATAGACTGCGAACGAGCCGAATTGCTGAGGCTCGCCGCGCAGGCCGATGCGCTCGCGGGAGTGGCTCGCAACGACGGCTCCGCCAGGATCATGGCCGACAATCTGGAGGCCTTTTTCGAGGCGTCGGCAGTCGTGCTGTCCACCGTCGACCGTTCGGCTGTGGACACGATCCTTCAGGCTGCAACGGCAGGCATCCCGGCCGTCTGATCATTTTCCCGGGATCAGGCCCTGCGGCCGGAACCGAAGCATCAGAATCAGGATCACGCCCATCACCACAAGCCGCATGTGGGCAGCGCTCTCCATCAGGTGCTGCTTGAGCGGCGAGTCTTCGGCCATGCCCAAAGTGGCCAATGCCATCAGGCTGTTGCCCCACGGCTCGACCTGCACCCAAAGATACCAGATCAGCATGCCGCCCAGAACGGCGCCGAGATTGCTGCCTGACCCGCCAACCACCACCATGACCCAGATCAGGAAGGTAAAGCGCAGCGGCTGGAAGGCGCCGGGCGTCAACTGCCCCTCCATGGTGGCGAGCATGGCTCCGGCGATGCCCAGTACGGCACAGCCCAGAACGAACACCTGCAGGTGCCGGCTCGTCACATCCTTGCCCATTGCTGCCGCCGCCGTTTCATTGTCGCGGATCGCGCGCATCATGCGGCCCCAGGGCGAATGCAGCGCCGCCTCGCAAAGCCACACGAGCAGGAGGAGAACGGCAAGGAACAGGCCCGCATAGAGCAGCTTTACCACGATGGCGGAGGCGGCGCCCGGATCCGCCCCGATGCCCGTCATGAAGGAGACGAATGCTTCATTTGCCTGAAGATCGACCTCGTAGGGGACCGGTCGGGGGATGTTGATGACGTTCTTGACGCCGCGGTCCAGCCAATCCTCGTTCTTGAGCACGGCAACGACGATCTCGGCTATTCCGAGCGTGGCAATGGCAAGATAGTCCGAACGCAGGCCGAGCGCTGTCTTGCCGATGAGCCATCCCGCTCCGGCCGCCAGCAATCCGCCCACCGGCCAGGAAAGCAGCACCGGCAGGCCGAGCCCGCCCAGATTGCCTTGCAGCGCAGGGTTGATTGCCTCTACGGCGGCTACGGCCGGGTCGAGAATCAGCCGGTAGATGTAAAATCCAGCCAGCAGCAATGCTGCCAGCATTGCGGCGCGGCGACGACCGGCCGCCATGCGCCGATAGGTCCAGGCTGCAGCTGCAATCACCAACCCGCCGAAGACAAGCGCGACAAGAATGCGCAAACCGCCCGCCTGCCACGCACCCGGCGTCGGTGGAGTTGCCATCAGCACCGTCGCCAGCCCGCCGAGGGCAACGAAACCCATGGTTCCGATATTGTAGAGCCCGGCATAGCCCCAGGAGATATTGACGCCGAGCGCCATCACCGCCGAGATCAGCCCCATATTGACGATCGCCAGGGCGGCATTCCAGCTCTGGGTGAAACCCGTCAGAAGGATGAGCCCGCCGAGGAGGGCGAAAAGCAGCATGTTCCTTGCTGCGGTAGTCATGCGGACTTGCCCCTGAAAATGCCCGTCGGCCGAAACAGCAGCACCAGCACGAGCACGGCGAAGCTGACCGCCACCTTGTAGTCGGTGGTGAGCAGTTGCGCGAGCCCCTCGGGCTGCCAGTCGGCAGGGAGCAGATAGCCGAGGATCTTCTTGAAACTGTAGGTCACGAAGACTTCGGAAAAGGCGACGATGAAGCCGCCGGCGACTGCCCCCAGCGGATTGCCGAAGCCGCCGACGACGGCGGCGGCGAAGACCGGCAGGAGCAACTGGAAATAGGTGAAGGGCCGGAAGGACTTGTCCAGCCCGTAAAGCACGCCGGCGAGCGTGGCGAGCGCGGCCGACAAGATCCATACGATCGCTACCACGCGCTCGGGGTCGATGCCTGAAAGCAGCGCCAGGTTCTCGTTGTCGGAAAAAGCGCGCATGGACTTGCCGGTACGCGTGCGCTGCAGGAACCAGTGCAGCCAGGCAACGACGAGGCCGGTGAGGATGACGGTAACCAGTTGCGTGGTACGCAGGCCCAGCGATTCCTGCAGCCCGGTCCATTCGCGAAACTGTGCGGCCGTGAAGATGAAGCGTGCACCGTCCGCAAATTGCCGGTCATCGACGCCGATGATTATGCGGACAAGGCCGTTCATGACGAACATGACGCCGAGCGACACCATGACCAGCGTCAGGGAGTTGACCTTGCGCGTGCGGTAGTGGCGATAGACCAGCCGGTCTGTGGCCAACACGAAGCCTATGGTGACCAGTATGCCGACAGGTAGAGCCAGCAATGCGGTGGGTAGCGGGCCCAGGCTTACGCCCATGGCCTGCAGCCCCCATGTAGCCAGGATGGTCGCCATGGTGCCGAAGGCCATCGTGTCGCCATGGGCGAAGTTGGAGAAGCGCAATATGCCGTAGACCAGCGTGGCCCCAAGTGCTCCCAGCGCCAGCTGTGAGCCGTATGTTATGCTGGGCAGAAGCACGTAGTTGGAGAAGGCGACGAACGCGTTCAGCAGATCCATGCCTCAGCCTCCCAGGAAGGTGCTGCGCACCTCGGGATTGGCGAGCAGTTCGGCGCCAGTTCCGGTGAAGCGGTTGGCGCCCTGCACCAGCACATAGCCTCTGTCCGCTATCTCCAGCGCCTGGCGGGCATTCTGCTCCACCATCAGCACGGTCACCCCGGTGCGGGCGACGCCGATGATCCGGTCGAACAGTTCGTCCATGACGATAGGGCTGACGCCGGCAGTAGGTTCATCAAGGAGAAGCACCGAGGGTTCCGTCATCAGCGCCCGCCCCACGGCGACCTGCTGGCGCTGGCCGCCCGAAAGCTCTCCGGCGGCCTGCCGTCGCTTGTCCTTGAGCACGGGAAACAGCGCATAAACCTGCTCCATCGTAGGGCGGAAATCGTCCCTTCGCAGGAAGGCCCCCATTTCCAGGTTTTCCTCCACCGTCATGGAGGTAAAGACATTGTCCGTCTGAGGCACTAAGGCCATTCCTTTTGCCACGCGCTCCTGGGGTTGCAGGTCGGAAATATCGTCTCCGGCCAGCCGCACGCTGCCCTGCCGCAGCTTCAGCATGCCGAATATGGCCTTCATCGCCGTGGACTTGCCGGCTCCGTTGGGGCCGACGATGACGGCGATCTCCCCCTTCTCGACAGCGATCGTGCAGCCGTTCAATATGTCGGCTCCGCCATAACCGCCTGTCATGGCCTCGCCGATCAGGAACGGCGACACGGTTTCGTTGGACGGCTCCGTCACGGGGCGCCTCCCAGCATCGCCTCCTGCGGACCGCTGGCGATGACCCTGTTCTTCAGCCCCGTGCCGAGATAGGCCTCGATGACCTGCTCGTTGCGGATGATTTCGGCGGGCGTCCCACGCGCCAGGACCTTGCCTTCAGCCATGACGATCACGCTGTCGCAGAGCCGGGCGATGAAGTCCATGTCGTGCTCGATGACACAGAATGTGTAGCCGCGTTCCTTGTTGAGCCGCACGATCGCCTCGCCGATGGTCTTCAGCAGGGTGCGGTTCACGCCGGCGCCCACCTCATCGAGGAAGACGATGCGCGCGTCGACCATCATGGTGCGGCCAAGTTCCAGAAGCTTCTTCTGCCCACCCGAGAGTGAACCGGCCCGTTCGTCCCGGAGGTGCGTCAGCGTCAGGAAATCCAGAACCTCCTCGGCCTTGGCGCGCAACTGCTCTTCCTCGCGTGCGATCGCCCGTCTGTCGGTCCATGTATTCCAAAGGCGTTCGCCATGCTGGCCCCCGGGCACCACCATCAGGTTTTCCAGGACCGTCATGGAGGAGAACTCCCGCGCGATCTGGAATGTCCTCAGCAGCCCCTTCGCAAACAGCTCATGCGGTGGCAGGCCGGTAATGTCCTCTCCCGCCATGGTCACCCTGCCGGACGTGGGTTTATAAAGGCCGGCGATGACGTTGAACAGCGTGGTCTTGCCGGCTCCATTGGGGCCGATCAGCCCGGTAATGGCGCCAGCCGGAATCTCCAGCGACACGCCGTCTACGGCGCGGAAACCGCCGAAATGCTTGTGAAGCTCGTGGCAAACTATCATTCGTCTTTCGGCGAGGCTCTGTCGCCGCGCCGCGCGTTGCCTAGGTGGGTGAAGAATGGCCCGCCGCTACAATGGCGGGCCATTCATGGTCAAGATCAGTGGTACTTGACGACCTTCATTGCGCCGTTTTCAACCACGATCTCCGCATAGGAGCCCGCGCTTTCACCCTTGCCGATGAATTCGACGTCTGAGCCGCCGACATAGTCGATGTCGCCGCCGTCCTTCAGGATCTGCAGAGCCTTGGCGAGTTCACCGGGATAGATCTTTTCGCCCGGCGCGTTGACCACGTCCATGATCTTGGTCTTGTAGTCCGCCGGCTTGGCCGAGCCGGCCGCCTGCATCGCCAAAAGCATGATAGCCGCGGCATCGTAGGTTTCGGCCACAAATGTGGCGTTGCTGTCGATGCCGGCGGCCTCAGCCATCTCCTTCAGCTTGGCGGCGCCGGGGCTGTCGGAGCCGGGACGGTCGCCGAACGATCCATCCAGTTGCGAGCCGAACTTGTTCAACAGGCTCTCGCCCCACATGCCGTTCGGGAAGATGAACTTCGAGAAGGCGCCCGTATCCAGCGCGGTCTGGATGATGCCGGCGCCGCCCTGGTCGGCATAACCCGCCACCACGAGTCCGTCGCCGCCGGCCGAGGCCAACGCGCCCACTTCGGCGGAATAGTCGCCCTTGCCGTCTTCATGCGGCGCGCTGAGCGTCACCTTGCCGCCGAGCTTCTCGAAGGACTCCTGGATGGATGAGGCGATGCCCTTGCCATAGTCGTTGTTGGTATAGGTGATCGCGGCCGACTTGACGCCATTGTCGATCATGATCTGCGCCAGGATTTCGCCTTCGCGGGCGTCAGACGGCGCGGTGCGGTAGAACAGGCCGTTGCTCTCCACGGTCGAAAGGCCGGGCGAGGTGGCCGAGGGCGAGATCAGCACCATGCCGTTCGGAATGGCGACATTGGTAAGCACCGCGCTGGTAGCGCCCGAACAGGTCGGCCCGACGATGCCCGACACCCCGTCCGACGTGATGAGCCGTTCGGCCGCTGCGGTCGCGGCACCGGCGTCGATGCAGGTCTCGTCGCCGCGCACCGTGCTGATCTTGGTGCCGTCGAGGAAGAGGCCAGAATCGTTGACTTCCTTGACCGCCAGTTCGGCGGCAGCGGCCATGGGCGGGGTTAGTGTCTCGATCGGGCCGGTGAAGCCCATCTCGATGCCGATCTTGATATCCTCGGCCTGCGCCGCGGTGATCAGCACCAGCGACGAAACGGTTGCGATCAAAAGTTTCTTCATCGTTCCTCCCATGGGAGCTCCCCTCTTGGTTACGGCGCCGGCCTTGTCCTTCATTCCTGCGCCCGGTTCAAGGTCAATGCATTTCTCTTCTAGCCGAGGAGCGTCCTCGTCAAGCCATGTCCGGAGTCAGCGAGCCCGTCCACGATGTTGAAGTGATGGCGGTCGGGTTCAATGACCAGGTTCGTGGTCGCTCCCAGGCCGACCCATATGTTGGCCAGAAGGACGCTCTGGCGCACAAACTCCTGCCGTTCACTGCCCCCCACCCAGCAGGTTAAGCGGGCGTTGGGCATGGGCCGCAACAGCGCCGGGCTTTCGGCAATGGCTTCGGCCTCGTCAATGCGCAGGATTTCGTTCATCTGCGTCATCATCAGCGGGCGCAGGTCATGTAGTCCCGAAATCGAGACGACGTTGCGTATGCGTGACTGAATGGCCGGGGAAAGCGGCGTGTCCGAGCAGATCATGCGGCTGGCCAGATGGCCGCCGGCGGAATGGCCCGTCAGCATGAGCGGACCGTCGACAAGACCGGCCGCGGCCTCGATGGCGGCGCCGACTTCGCGCCCGATATCGGCGATTCTTACATCGGGGCACAGCGAATAGGACGGCATCGCCACCGCATAGCCGTTGGCAATGCAGCCGGCGGCCAGATGGGACCATGTGCTTTTGTCGAACGCCTTCCAGTAACCGCCGTGGATGTAGACCACCAGCCCTTTCGGCTCGCTATCGGGCAGGTAAAGGTCGAACCGGTTGCGCGGTCCCGTGCCGTAGGAAAGGTCCAGCTGCGCCTTGCCCGCGGTAGCGCGCTTGTCGCGGAATGCCTTCGCGGGCCCGTCCCAGGCCGCAGGCCAGCGTTCGCTGCCGGCAATGTTGGCGCCATTGGCGTAGGCATCGTCCCAATCCGCGACGCGATGCTCCAGCATGCTCCCCTCTCCCCTTTGCTCAAGCAATGGACAGACAGCCGCGCCGCGTCAATAGGTATGAGGGTCCTCTGGCACAATCCACGTGGTCAGGCCGTGCTTTTCCCGTTCACCAAAGCCGCAGTGCGCAAGATGGCGCGCCTGGGCTCACGCCTCTGCCCATGTTCTGATGAGAGTATGCGCGATGGCGCCCCTTGGCGGGGCGATCAGCCCGTCGGGATGGGTGCGCTCAAGCATCTTCAGCACCTCGTCGCGGAAGAACCATCGGCAGTCTTCCAGTTCGGCGAAGTCGGGCCGGATATCTTCGTTGAGCGGCTCTCCGTAGCAGCCGATCATCAACGAATAGGGAAACGGCCATGGCTGGCTCGCGTGATAGACGACGCGACCGAGCCGTATGCCGGATTCCTCGAATGTCTCCCGGCGGACCGCGTTCTCGATCGTCTCGCCCGGCTCGATGAACCCGGCCAGGCACGAATACATGCCAGGCGCAAAGCGCGGGCTGCGCCCAAGCAGGCATTTCTCGTCGGTTGCCGCCAGCATGATGGCAACCGGATCGGTGCGAGGAAAATGGTCCGCGCCACAGGCTGGGCAATGCCGTCGATATCCGCCCGCCTTCATCTCGGAGGGCTGGCCGCATCGGGAGCAGAAGCGATGGCTTTCGTTCCAGGCAAGCAGCGCGGCCGCCTGCGCCAGGGCACCCAGCGCCGCCTCGTCAATCAGCCCCTGCGTGTAGACCGAACGGTAGTCGATCGCCTTTATGGAAGCCGGCATGTCCTCCGCGGCGATTGCGGCAGGCGCTGCGAGAACCGGGCCGTCATCGTCGAACCCCAGCAGGATGGCCTTTTCGAGGGACACCTGCAGCGTGCTGCTTGCGCCGGGTCTGAACCACGGGTCGCAGCTTTCGCCTTCGGGTTTGAGGCAGAGGCGGCCGTCGCACAGAATCATGAGCCGGGTGCGCGGATCGGCCAGCGCCTGTTTCACGCAATCATCGGGCCTGTTCTCCGATCTCCGGTCAATACGGTTGCCGGAGAAGCCCACGAATTGGCTGGCTTCGCGCAAGGGTGCGTCGAAAAGGCGGAAACTCATGGAGGGCGGATCCCCGCGTGGCAGAACTGCGTGAACCTATAGCGCCGCCCTGATCGCTTCCGCAAACCGGCCAAGGTCGTCACGCTCGTAAGGTTCGCGTGGGCCGTGCCCCCACACGGGCCCCGGCCATGCGGCGTCCCCCTCCGTGCGGGCGACGACATGGACGTGCAGCTGCCGCACTATATTGCCAAGCGCGGCGGTATTGATCTTGGTGCAGGCTGTTATTTTCTTCAACGCCTGCGCCGTCAGGTTGGCCTCGAAGGTCAGCATGGCCTGGTCGAGGGGGGTAAGGTCGTGAATCTCCTCGACGCCGGGCCGTTGCGGGATGAGGAGAAGCCACGGCCAGCGCTTGTCGTTCATGATCCGCAATTCACACAGACCAAGCCAGATCACTGGCTCGCTGTCCGCCTCCAGCCTGGCGTCAAGTGTGAATCCGGCTTTGAGGCCCGGCAACATCGGCTTTTTCCTTGTTTTGGGAGGAGGCTATTGTGCTCTGCGACAGCCTGCAAGGTGATTCGCAAACTGATATGCGGATTGTCTTTGGCCTTGCATTCCGCGACCGGATTGACGATATGGAATGCGGGAGGTTGGCGGTGGACGGTCCACTCGCCAACCGGGTCAGGTCCGGAAGGAAGCAGCCCTAACGAGCCCGGAACGGGTCATTGTTCCAGCCTCCCACCTTCTCCTTTCCCCGCGGGCATTGACGGCGCGTCGGCGCGCGGGTGAAACTCGTTGCTTAATCGGCCGCCCTGCGCGGCCCCTCACCAGGAACCCCGTCGAGGCCGATGAGCGAAGCTGGAACAGGCGATTCGGACAGGGGCTTGGCCGACAAGGCTTCCGGCGCTTACCGCGTGCTTGCCCGCAAGTACAGGCCGACGAACTTTTCCGAACTGATCGGTCAGGAGCCGATGGTGCGGACGCTCACCAACGCCTTCGCCACCGGCCGCATCGCGCAGGCGTGGATGCTGACCGGCGTGCGCGGCGTGGGCAAGACAACGACGGCGCGCATCCTCGCCCGGGCCCTCAACTACAAGACCGCGACCGTGGACCGGCCATCCGTGGATCTGGTCGAAATCGGCGAGCATTGCAGGGCGATCATGGAAGGCCGCCATGTCGATGTCATCGAGATGGACGCGGCTTCCCACACGGGCATAGACGACATACGCGATATTATCGACCGCGTGCGCTACGCGCCGGTTTCGGCGCGCTACAAGGTCTATATCATCGACGAGGTGCACATGCTCTCCACGCAGGCCTTCAACGGCCTGCTGAAGACACTGGAAGAGCCCCCGCCGCATGTGAAGTTCATCTTCGCCACCACCGAAATCCGCAAGGTGCCGATCACGGTTCTTTCGCGCTGCCAGCGTTTCGACCTGCGCCGGATCGACGCCTCCCTTATCAAGGCCGATCTGGCTCGCATCGCGGCGCTGGAGGGCATTGAGGTCGAGGATGAAGCGCTGACCATGATTGCGCGGGCTGCCGAAGGCTCGATGCGCGACGCCCAGTCCATCTTTGACCAGGCCATCGCCCATGGCGGCGGCAGGGTGGACGCCGAGACGGTGCGCGCCATGCTGGGCCTTGCCGACCGGGCACGCATCGTCGATCTCTTCGAACATGTGATGGCGGGCGATGTCGCAGCAGCGCTTGCCGAACTTCGCGCTCAATACGACACCGGGGCGGATCCGGCTGCCGTGCTGACCGATCTTGCCGAATTCACCCATCTCGTCACGCGCCTGCGCTTCGTGCCGTCGGCGGCTGAAGACGCGACGCTTTCGGAACACGAAAGACGCCGTGGCGCCCAGTTTGCCGAAAGGCTTTCGGTCCGCGTACTGTCGCGCAGCTGGCAGATGCTGCTGAAGGGCATTCCGGAGGTCCAGGGGGCCAACCGGCCACTCAGCGCGGCCGAAATGGTGCTGATCCGGCTGGCCCATGCCGCCGATCTGCCGACGCTGGATGAGGCATTGAAATCGCTGGAGGGTGCGTCATCTCCATCTTCCGGTCCAGGCGGCGGTGCACCCGCGCCCCAGAATGGTGGCGGCAATGGCGCCACGGCGGTGGCGCGTTCGCGAGTCCGGGGAACCGGTGGCGGCCCTGCCATGCGGTTGGTGGAAGCGGCGCGGGAAGCCGCACCTTTGGCTCCAGCACCGCAAGAGGAAACGGCTGCCGAGGCCGAGCCGGCGGTTCCGGTGAAGTCGATTGCCGACATTGCCGACCTCGCGGACCGTCACCGCGACATGACCTTCAAGGTGCTGTTGAAGCGTTGCGTGCGGCCGGTTCGCTTCGAGCCGGGGCGCATAGACGTCTCTCTGACCGAAGATGCGCCGAGGACCCTGCTCAATGATCTGACGGCCAGGCTGCGTTCCTGGACCGGGCGGAACTGGCTGGTCTCGCTTTCCAGGGAGGAAGGCGGGCAGACCCTGGCCGAACTCGAAGCCGCCCGGCGCGAAAGCGCGTTTCTTGATGCGCGCAACGATCCGGCAGTAGCTGCCATCCTGGCCCGTTTTCCGGGCGCCAGGGTGATCGACGTACGCATTCCGGACGCGCCATCGGCGCAGGAAGGTGATATGGAGGCCGAGCTTCCTGACGAGCCTTCCGACGACGATAACGACTGACCAACGAACCGACAGGGAAACCGGACGATGAAAGATCTCCTCGGCCTGATGGGCAAGGCAAAGGAAATGCAGGCCAGGTTCCAGGCCATGCAGGATGAAATTGCCGCATTGGAGGCGACCGGCCAGGCCGGTGGTGGGCTGGTCAGCGTCACTCTGACGGGCAAGTTCGAGATGAAGATGCTGAGGATTGACCCGTCGCTGTTCAAGGAAGATGATGTCGAGGTACTGGAAGATCTGATCCTGGCTGCCCACAATGACGCCAAGGCCAAGGTCGAGCAGGTGATGCAGGAAAAGACGCGGGAACTTACCGCCGGCCTGCCGATGCCTCCGGGAATGAAGCTGCCTTTCTGACGGATATGTGCGGGCGCGCCGACCGCCACGTCCCGGCCTCCATCACGGCATGTGACCGCCAGGGGCGATTTTTGATCGCCACCAGGCTCCTTTCCGGCCCCTTTGAAGTCCCTCGCTGACCGTTTGGCCATCTTTTGGCCCGAAACGGTGTCGCTGTTTCCGAAGGCGGGGGCGGACCAGCCGGAACGAGGCGTTCGCTTTGGCAGAGACGAGATGGAAGGGGCCGGTTCTGCTTTGTGCCGTGCTCTCTCAGTTTGCGCTGGCGGGCTGCAGCCAGACAGGCACGGACAGCATGTCAGTCTCCAGCATTGGGGGGTCGCCCTCCCTCAAGACGCGCACCTACGGGTACTCGTCGCGCGACAGGGAATGCCTCGAAAGGGCCATGTATTTCGAGTCCAGCCGCTCGAGCAGGGCGGGCATGATCGCGGTGGGCACGGTCGTGATGAACCGGCTACGCTCCGGCAAACATGGCAACTCCATCTGCGAGGTTGTCGGCGAACGTGGGCAGTTCGCGCCGGGCGTTCTGACCCGCAAGATGGATTCGCGGGCGATGCCGCTCGTGAGCGAGGCCGCTGCGGCCGTGCTCAGGGGCGAGCGCGCGTCGAAGCTGAAGAATGCCATGCACTTCCACACGGCGGGGCTGAAATTCCCATACAAGAACATGCACTATGTTCTCGTGGCTGGCGGCAATGCCTTTTACGAGAAGCGAACCCGCAACTGGAAGCCATTGCCGGATGAACCGATGGTCACTCACGCCGGTCGCAAGAAGAAGGCCGCACCTCAGGAAAGGTCGCCGGCGGTGATGGCATCGGCCGGGACGGCGTCCGAGCCCGACTCGCAAGCGGACGGGAAGGAAATGCGCCTGCCGGATGCAGTGCCCGTTCCTCCGCCCTCCAGGCCCGCGCAGGTTGCTGCTGCCGAGGAGCCGATCGCGGCCCGCTTTGGTCAGATGGACGATACGGCCCACGACGATTCAGACGTCCCCCTCGGTTTCGCGCAATAACCTGGAGCCCGCCGTCTCCTGCCGTCCTTCGACAGAATGCGTCTGGCGCGCAGTCCCGGCGAGTTCGGCACTCCCCTCGACCGGGCATTCGGCTTATATGCTTTCTCATGTCCAAGCGAATCGCCGGCCCTGAAATCGAACGCCTGATCCAGCTCCTGGCAAAGGTGCCGGGACTCGGCCCCCGTTCTGCGCGTCGCGCAGCATTGCACCTCATCAAGAAGAAGGAGCAATTGCTGTCTCCGCTTGCCGAAGCCATGGCCGAGGCCGTGGAGAAGGTGCGCGTCTGCTCGAACTGCGGCAATGTCGATACCTCCGATCCCTGCATGATCTGCATTGATGCGCGCCGCGACCCGGCAACCTTGATCGTTGTCGAGGATGTGTCCGATCTCTGGGCGCTGGAGCGGGCTTCGGCAATGAATGTGCGCTACCATGTCCTGGGCGGCACGCTCTCGCCGCTGGATGGCATTGGCCCCGACCAGCTCAATATCCGTTCCCTGGTCGATCGTGTTTCATCTGGCGAGATCAGGGAGGTGATCCTTGCCGTCAACGCCACTGTCGAAGGCCAGACGACCGCCCATTATGTGACGGACCAACTCGAGGGCCTCGACATCAAGGTGACCCGCCTGGCGCATGGCGTGCCGGTGGGGGGCGAGCTCGACTATCTGGATGACGGCACGCTGGCGGCTGCACTCAAGTCCCGGACGGCATTTTAAGATGAGCGGCGGCAAGCGGGTGCGGGTCATGTTCTGCGCTTACGGCGTTTTCCGCACCCGATATCATGTCGCTGCCGCCGTGCTCTCAGCGACACTGTTTCTTTTCGTGCCCTGCATTTCCGCCGTTGCGGGGCGAATCGACGATCAGTTCCGGGCCTGGCTGCAGACCGATCTCTGGCCTGACGCGAAGGCAAGGGGCATCTCACAACAGACCTTCGACGCTGCCTTTGCCGGCGTGAAGCCGAACCTGAAACTGCCCGACCTGCTCATGCCGGGCGAAGAGCCCAAGGTTCCCAGGACGCAGCATCAGGCGGAGTTCCGTTCGCCCGGCGCCTATTTCGCCGAAAAGACGCTTGCCGCCGTCTCTTCGGGCGGGCGGGTGCGCGCCGGAAAACATGCCCCGACGCTCGCCGCTATCGAAAGCCGCTATGGAGTCCCGGGGCCGGTCGTGCTTGCCATATGGGGGCGGGAAACGGGATATGGAGCCGCGGCCCTGCGCCACGACGTCTTCGAGGTGCTCGGCACGCGCGCCTTCCTTTCCGCGTCGCGGCGCGACATGTATCGCAACGAGCTTCTTGCGGCGCTGGAGATCGTGCAGCGCGGGCTCGAGCCTATGGGCGCCATGAAGTCATCCTGGGCAGGCGCGCTCGGCCAGCCGCAATTTATGCCCACCTCGGTCCTGAAGCATGCCGTCGATTTCGATGGCGATGGCCAGGCGGACATCTGGAACTCCGTTCCCGACATTCTGGCCTCGATCGCCAGCTACCTTGCGGATCATGGCTGGGTCCGCGGTCGGGACTGGGGCTTCGAGGTAACCGTTCCGGACAGCGTTTCCTGTGCACTGGAGGGGCCGGACCAGGGCCGCACGATCGCCGACTGGGCCAGGATGGGCATCCGGCGCGTCAACGGCAAACCCTTTCCTGCGAAGGAGGCGGCCGCGGAAGGTTTCCTGATGATGCCGGCCGGACGGCACGGTCCAGCCTTTATCGTCACGCCGAATTTCTACGTGCTCAAGGAGTACAACACCTCGGACCTGTATGCGCTCTTTATCGGCCTGTCTGCCGACCGTATCGCCTATGGCGACCGACGCTTCGTGGGCGAGTGGGGAGATGTCGGCGGCCTCTACCGCTCCGATATCGCCGCCATGCAGCGCGCGCTCGAAAGGCAGGGACACGATGTCGGTGGCGCGGACGGGTTGCCCGGCTTCAAGACCCGCCGCTCAATCGGAAAGTGGCAGGAGCAGAACGGCATGCAGGCGACCTGCTTCCCCGATGATAGGCTTGCGAAGATCCTGAAGTGACATGTTGCCCGCCTGCAGCAAGGAGGCTATGCCGCCGCCGACATGGCCTTGTGCTGTTCGGCGAGGATCTCGAAGGAGCGCACCCGCGCGGCATGATCGAAAACCTGCGCCGTGACCATGAGTTCGTCGGCGCCGGTGCGCGCAATGAAGGCTTCCACGCCTCGCCTGACCGTCTCGGGCGAACCGACCACGCTTTCCGCCAGGGCGTGATCGAGCATGGCGCGGGCGGGGCCGTCCAGGTTGCGGTCATAGCCTTCCACAGGGGGCGGCAGCTTGCCGGGGCGCCCGCTGCGCAGATTGACGAAAGCCTGCTGGAGCGAAGTGAAAAGGAGTCGCGCCTCTGCATCGGTGGGAGCTGCCACGACATTCAACCCCAGCATGACGTAGGGCTTTGACAGATGCTCCGATGGCTGGAAGCGTGAACGGTAAACCGCAAGGGCGTTATCGAGTTCGGCCGGCGCGAAATGCGAGGCGAAGGCGTAGGGCAGGCCCAGCATGGCGGCTAGCTGCGCACCATAAAGGCTGGAGCCGAGAATCCAGATCGGCACCTTCTCGCCCTCGCCTGGCACCGCCCTGATGCGCTGGCCTTCCGCCGCCGGTTCGAAGTATCCCATAAGCTCGACCACATCCTGCGGGAATGTGTCGACGCCCGCTTCGAGATTGCGACGCAGCGCCCTCGCGGTGAGCATGTCGGTGCCCGGCGCACGGCCCAGGCCAAGGTCGATGCGTCCAGGGTAGAGTGCTGCGAGCGTGCCGAATTGCTCGGCAATCACAAGAGGTGAATGGTTTGGCAGCATGATGCCGCCTGCGCCCACGCGGATCTTGCTCGTGCCGCCCGCAACATGACCTATGACGACCGCGGTCGCGGCGCTGGCAATGCCCGGCATGTTGTGATGTTCGGCCAGCCAGTAGCGGCGATAGCCGAGCCGCTCGGCGTGGCGGGCGAGGTCGAGCGTGTTGGCGAGCGATTGCGCGGCCGTGCCGCCCTCGACGATGGGTGACAGATCGAGGACGGAAAGCGGGATCATGGCGAAGTCTCCATTGCTTCGCCGCATATGGGGCAGCCGCAGCGGCCTCGCAAGAGAGCCAGGGCAGGCAGCGCCCTTGAAGCCAGGCTCAGGCCTTCTGTGTCCGCTTCACCGGTTTCCTGCTGGCGGATTCCTGCTTGGTCGGGGGACTCCGGCGACGCATCGGCCGCCGCTTCGGCAGGGCCTTCAGCGGCCTGGCCTTCTCCTCGGCAAGCGCTCGCTGCACCGTTTCGGCAATGGTTGTGGTGACGAAATCTGCGCCTGTGCCATCCTCGCTTATCGCCCGCCGGCTGTCGCCGTCCGTGCCCATCGGCACCAGCAGACCCACCCGCAGCTTGGCCTTGCGACGTTTCAGCCGGCGCACGGCGTGGCGGGCCTGGGCCAGAGAGGTGGCGTTCAGATAGGTGATGACCACTGTGTCGACGCCCTCCAGTGGGAGTTTGCCGAAATGCGCCGGTTCCAGGCTTCTGTGGCTTGCCACGGAAGCCTGCGCGCCCTGGACCTCAAGAACCTGAGCGACCATTGCCCCCGCCGCATCGTCGATCTCGCCGCGGCCGCCAAGGCAGATCAGGGTTCTGCCCTCGCCGTCGGGAAGATCCGGCCCATAGTCGTCAACTTCCGCATCCGCCGTTTCGGTCCTTCCATTGCCTTCGCCATTCTCTTCTTCCTCTTCCCCCGCCGCATCGGCCAATTCCTGCACGAGGGTGTTTGCCGCCGCGGCAAACTTGAGGCGCTGTTCAGCGGTCATGACGCCCCTTTGCCGATCGACCTCGCCCAGTGCCAGTGCAGGAATGGCGACCTTGTCGTAGAAGTCGACGAGATATTCGTCCTCGAGATAATCCTCCGCATGGTCCGCCGCCTCGTATGGATCGCCGGCGAGCAGGCGCTGATAGATGCGCGCGTGGGGTTCGAGCACCGGCTCGTTGCCAAGCAATACGTCGAGAAATTCGAACTGCGACACGTGCCGTCCGAGCACCACCAGGCACACGGTCAACGGCGTGGAAAGGACAAGTCCCAGCGGCCCCCACAACCATGCCCAGAAAATCGCCGCCACGATGATGGCGAGAGGGGAGAGGCCGGTATTTGAACCGTACAGCCATGGCTCAAGAAAGTTGTTGGAAATCAGTTCCATGGCGATGAACAGAACGGCGGTCCAGATCAACGGCATCCAGCCGGGCGACACCGCGACGGTAAGCAGCATTGGCAACAGCATGCCGATCGCGGGGCCGATATAGGGCACGAAGCGCAACACCAGCGTGAGCCCGCCCCATAGAAGGGCGTTGGGTATGCCCAGCAGCCACAGGCCGATGGTGATCGGCACCGCATAGATCGTGTTGATGACCAGTTGCATCAGCAGGTAGCGGCCGACGCGCTTGCCGGCGTCCTGCAGGGCCTCCGTGGTCTTGTGCAGGTCGCCATAGCCGGCGAGGCGTATGAAGCGGTCACGCAGATGCTCGCGTTCCAGCAGCATGAACACCACGACGACCAGGATGAGACCCGCAGTGGAAAACGGGCTTATCAGCGGCACGACGATGTTGCGCAATATGTCGATGGGGCTTTCGTGCGCCACGATCTCCACCGGCAAGGGCTTCTGTTCAGGAGCCTCGGCGGGCTGCGTGGTTGCCTGCAATTCCTCTCCGACCCGCTCGGCTGCGCCGGTGAGGCGGTCGATCAGCCCGCCACCGGCGCCAAATTCGCGCAGCGCACGGATCTTCTCGATGATGTTCATCTGGTAGGTGGGTATGTTCTGCGCCAGATTGGTGAGCTGCGTTGCCACCAGGAAGGCGAAACAGGCGATGACGATGAAAGCAGCCAGAACGGTCAGGATGACCGCCGCGATCTTGGGCACGGACATTTTGCGCAGCGCGGATACGATCGGCGCCAGCGCGAAGGTAAGCAGCAGCGCGATCGCCAGCGGCAGGAGCACATCCCTGCCGAGATAGAGTATGGCGGTGACGCCGACTATGGTGACGGCAGGAGGAATCCGCGGGAAGTCGTTCGGGGGCTCCTGCCTTGCAGAGGCCACTTCGTGCCGGATATCGACACCTGACGTCATCGCTCCCTCCAGCGCTGGCGGGCGCGAAGCCCGCCTCCGGTCGGGCAGCGCCCGACCGTGGTGCCCGCTTGACCGGCACGATCTGGCTTGAACCGTGTTGCGGTACTTTGAAACGTTCTCTTGCGGTTCGGGTTCCTTGAGCGCTCGCTGTGCCGACTTGTCGCAACCCGCGCTCGAAGGCTGTTCCTATCGGGCCACGCCGCAGGAATTCATGGCTGGCATACCATTTTGCGGGTTGAACTCCCGGCCTTGGCGCGTATGTAAGCCACGCGAATTGACTCCAGGGAATGAAACTTGGCTATCTACAGGGAAAAAGACATCTTCGAGCGGCGCAACGCCGCCATGGAAGCAAAAAAGGCTCTTCTCGAGCGTTTCAAATCAAGGCCGGCGGCAGATGACCCAAGGGTTCTCGCCCGTCAGGAAGAGCGCAGGAAGATCCTTGAGGCTCGCGCAAAGCGAGAGGCCGAAAAGCAGAGACTGAGGCAGGAAAAGCTGGCCCGCGAGGCGGCCGAGAGGGCCGCGCGCGAAGCTGAAGAGGCGCGCCGGCGCGCGGAAGCCGAAGCGAAGGCTGCCGAAGAGGCAAGGATTCGCGCTGCCGAGGAAGCCGAGCGCATCGCGCGCGAGCTTGCCGAGGAAGCTGCCCGCAAGGCCAAGCGCGATGCTCGCTATGCCGCGCGCAAGGCTCGTGTCGGGCGCGCTCCGCCCGGCTTCTCCGCGCGCTGATTGCAATTTGAAGACTGTTCTGGCAGATCGCCGTCCGGGCCGCTGTACGGCCCGGCACGTTGGCGTCTTCAGGATACCAGCTTCAGGCCTACTATGCCCGCAACGATCAGGCCGATGCAGCTCAGCCGGATCGCCGTAGCGGGCTCGCCGAGCAGCCAGATTCCGAGCAGCGCGGTTCCAACGGTGCCGATCCCGGTCCACACTGCATAAGCAGTCCCTACGGGAAGCGTCTTCAGGGCCAGGCCGAGCAAGCCCAGGCTGACGATCATGGAGGCCGCCGTGAGAAGCGTAGGGACCAGCCTGGTGAATCCCTCGGTGAATTTCAGACCGATGGCCCAGCCGATCTCGAACAGGCCGGCGAAGAACAGAAAAATCCACGCCATGAAGCGCTCCCTTGCTTGGCGAGTCGTCGAGCCAATGGGTTCAGCAAGGCGCGGGGTCCTCCACGCGCCGGTCAGACGGTGCTGTTTGCTACCGGCCGTTCAATGATGGCCGCCGGCAGGGTCGTCAAGTCGTGCGGCCTATTTTTCCTTGACGCGGATCGCCTGGACGGGCTGCGGCGGCACCTTCGCCCCTACCGCGGGTTTCTTGGCCTCCTTCTTTGGCTTGCGTGGTTCCTTCTTCGCCTTCATTGCGCCCTTGGCCATGGTCGCCTCCTCCGGTCGGTCGCAAGGCAGAATTGAAAGCCGGAGAACCGGCAGGCCGCAAGGGCTTTTTGCAGCGATGTTCGTGCCTTGCCCTGGCGGCGATATCCATCCGCGCTAGATGGAAGCACGGTGAATGGAAGCACATGCCGTATCGGCAAGAGCGTGAGTAGCGCCCGCGTCGGGCGCTAATGCAGGAGGACAGGCGCCATGAGAATTGACGGTGGGTGCTTCTGCGGCGCCATTGCGTATGAGGCAGATGTGGACCCTGAAAAGGTAACGATCTGTCATTGCCGCGACTGCCAGCAATTGACCGGGACCGCATTCAGGGTCACTGCGCCCGCGCAGGAAGGAGACTACCGCATCACGCGAGGGTCGCCCAAGATATTCATCAAGACTGCGGCAAGCGGGGCGAAGCGCGCCCAGGCCTTCTGCCCGGAATGCGGCTCGCATCTTTACACCACCTCCGTGGGCGAGGGTCCGAAAATCTACGGCATTCGGACAGGAACGGCGCGGCAGCGAGACCAGTTGGTTCCCCGCCGCCAGATATGGCATGGCTCCAGGATGAAATGGCTACCGGAGTTCGAGGGTATACCCACCGTCGAAGGCCAGCCCTGACGGCTAGTCTTCGCCTTCCACCACATGCAGCCGAAGCTGCCCTGTGCGGGACTGCGCGGCGCGCTGCGGTGCCTTTGCAGCTTGCGCGTCGTCGTCCCCTTCGCCGAATTCCAGCGCCTCGATCTTCTGGCCGCGCTTGGCGACCTTCGAAGAGGAAATGAGAATATCGTCGATATCCTTCGCCGCCTGGCCGAAATGCACCTGCAGTTTGCGCACGCGCTCGTCGAGCCGGCCCAGATCCTCTATCAGCCTGATGACTTCTCCCTGGATCAGGTGCGCCTGCTCACGCATGCGCGCATCCTTCAGGATCGCCTGGATCACCTGGATGGAAAGCATGAGCAGCGAAGGCGAGACGATGACGATGCGAGCGCGATGCGCCCGCTGCACGACGGCCTCGAAATTCTCGTGTATCTCGGCGAACACGGATTCCGAGGGGACGAACATGAATGCCGTGTCCTGCGTCTCGCCCTGGACCAGATACTTGTCGGCAATGTCGCGTATATGCGTCTCGACATCCCTGCGAAACGCTTGGGCAGCATATTTCTGCGCGGCTTCGCCCTCGGCTGCGCGGATGGCGTTCCATGCCTCCAGCGGAAATTTGGCGTCGATGACCAGGGAAGGCGCCCCGTTGGGCATCTTCACCAGGCAGTCGGGCCGGCTGCCGTTTGAAAGCGTCGCCTGGAATTCGTAGGCACCCTGGGGCAGGCCGTCGGCAACGATCGCCTCCATGCGCGACTGGCCGAAAGCGCCACGAGTCTGCTTGTTGGAAAGGATTGCCTGCAACTGGACCACCTGGCCGGCAAGCGACTGGATATTGTTCTGCGCGGTATCGATTACCGCCAGCCTTTCCTGAAGCCTCGTTAGCGTTTCATGCGTCGAGCGCGCCTGTTCGCTCATGGATTGGCCAAGCCGGCCGGTCATGGCGTCGAGCCGCTGGCTAATGGATTGGGTAAGCTCCGCCTGGCGAGCCCCGAACACGTCGGCCAGTGCGCCCATGCGGCCCTGCATCTCGGCTTGCGCCTGCGCAATCGCTGCCATGCGGCTTTCCGCTTCGGCCGCGCGCCTTGCGGCTTCGGCGGCCGCCTCCGAGCGGGCCTTGGCCATCCGCCACAGGGCGGCCGAAAGCGCGATCAGCAAAACGAATGCCGCCGCCGCCGTGCCCAACAGGGCCTGGCCCAGCGTAACGAATGAATCGCCGAACCGCAGGACAGGCTCGGACATCAGGGAAACGTTCATGGAGGCAGCATAGCCGATTCGGCCGACTGCGACAGATCAAAAGGTGAACGAGGGTTCCTGTTGACGCTGTCCACTCGACACCTTAGGTGAAGCGACATGTCGATCAAGCCGCTCATCATCCTTCCAGACCCTGTGCTGCGCCAGGTTTCAAAACCGGTGGAACGCGTGGACGCGCCGCTGCTCCGTCTGGTCGATGACATGCTGGAAACCATGTATGACGCCCCGGGCATCGGCCTTGCGGCCATACAGGTTGGCGAGCCGCTGCGGCTCCTGGTCGTGGACCTCGCCAAGGAGGACGAGCCAAAGGCTCCGCACGTCTTTATCAATCCCGAGATCCTCGAAACAGCCGACGCCCGCTCGGTCTACGAGGAGGGTTGCCTGTCGATCCCCGACTATTATGCGGAAGTGGAGCGCCCGGCGGCGGTCCGCGTGAAATATATCGACCGCGAGGGCAGGCAGCAGGAGATTATGGCCGAAGGCCTGATGGCGACCTGCCTCCAGCACGAGATAGACCATTTGAACGGCGTGCTCTTTATCGACCACATTTCGAAGCTGAAGCGCGACATGGTGGTGAAGAAATTCAAGAAGCTGGCCAGGGAGAAGGCCCCGAGCCGCCTGGTGGGCTGATCGGGCCCCTCAGCCGAATATTGCCAGCAGCCAGCCGAAGCCGATACGGATTGCGCTGGTCAGCGCCGGCAAAAGGCTCGGCGCCAGGGCAAAGCCGACGACGACCCATAGGCCGAGAGGCCTGATGCGCAGGACGAGCGTTCGTCGCCGGGTCGTTTCGGCAACACCAGCCTTGTATTGCGTGTCGGATGCCTCCACGCCGGCAATGGCAGATCGGGACTCGCGCCGCTTGGTCATGGCTCAGCTCGAATTCATGTCGGACATGCAAGGTTAACCCCGTGCCGAAGACCGGGGATAAATCCAGCGCACGTTCCTGCCATTTCTCGCCAGAGGCTTGACCCGCCGCCAGAAAGCGCTTGAAACGGATCGCCTGACTTCCGGGGAGAAAGATGCCGCTGCGCGTGGTTTTCATGGGAACGCCGGATTTTTCCGTGCCAACGCTGCGCGCGGTCGCAGAGGCAGGGCATGAGATTGTTTCCGTTTACACGCAGCCGCCGCGTCCCGCCGGCCGCCGCGGCCTGGAGTTGACGCCCTCGCCCGTGCAGCGCGAAGCCGAAAGGCTTGGCCTTCCGGTAAGGTCCCCTGTCACACTCAAGGGCGCGGCCGAACAGCAGGAGTTTGCCGCCTTGCGGGCGGATCTTGCAGTGGTCGTGGCCTATGGTCTGCTCCTGCCTGGGCCGGTGCTGGCTTCGCCCCGCCTCGGCTGCATCAATGGCCATGCCTCGCTGCTGCCGCGCTGGCGCGGCGCGGCGCCGATCCAGCGGGCCATCATGTCCGGGGACACAGAAACCGGGATGGCGATCATGAAAATGGACGAGGGACTGGATACTGGTCCCGTCGGCCTGGTTGAAAAAGTGGCCATCGACCCCGACATGACGGCCGGCGAACTGCACGATCGGCTTTCGGCGGTATGCGCTCGCCTGATGATCGATGCACTCGAGCGGCTGGAAGCGGGCACGCTTGCTTTTACCAGCCAGTCAAAAAAAGGGGTGACCTATGCGGCAAAGATCGATAAGTCCGAAACCCGCATAGATTGGTCTCGGCCGGCTGCAGATGTGCATAACACCATTCGCGCATTGTCGCCCATGCCGGGCGCATGGTG
>SMEK01000119.1_pt1 | contig 31505 bp, 27 predicted proteins | sample 2456371 | NCBI WGS metagenome assembly SMEK01 (sample SAMN10132590, study PRJNA489261) | soil metagenome | isolation source: day1 antibiotic-loamy sand soil ammended with composted manure from dairy... | place: USA | collected 2015-04-01
CGCGGCCCGCGGCGCGGGCATGGCGCCCATGGGGGCACCCGGAGCCGGTCGCGGCCAAGGCGACGAGGACAAGGAACACCAGCGCGCCTCCTACCTACAGGAAAACGACCCCGATGAGGCATTCATCGGCGACCTCGGCAAAACAGCACCCCCGGTGATCGGTCAGTGAACGAAAAACAAGTCACCCTCTCAGTCGGGGCCCTCGCCAACGCCGTCGAACGCGAGGGCCTCGGTCAACTGCACCTGGCACTGCAGCCCGAGCCCATGTGGATCCCGCAGGAAGAACAGGACTCGGCACGATCCGCGTTGGACAACGAGCTGATCGAAGCGGGACTGCTCAACCGACGTGGACGTCTCGACCCCGACTTCCTCGACTGGCTGCCCGTCCTCACCAACGCCGCGATCGAGTACTACGGCTGGCTGTCCCAGGAAGGCGGCACCACCTGGAGCGCACTCGCCGCGGCCCGAGGCCTGCAAGGCGTACTCGCCGTGCGCGAAGGCGACCGAGTGACCCTCTCCGCGGCCGACCACACCGACCTGCCCGCCACGCTCGTGCGCCAACTCCCTGACGTCGGGCCCGGTGGTGGCAGCCGCTGGGTGGTGCGGGTCTCCGACTTCCGCGAGGCCCTGCAACACACCCACCCCGACCGGGCCGTGGCAGCCGTCGTCGCCGAAATCTCCAAGGTCATGGAACGACCCGCCTTCGGCGGAGGCGAACTGTACGTGGCGGAACGCGACCCCGACGGACACCGCCGCACCCTGCGCAACCCCTTGCACTACGTCGACACCGACTGGGGGCGCTACCTCAACCACCGTGTTCGAACAGGCGACGAGGAGGAATTCCGCGTCCAGCCCGCCGATGCCGCGACCCTGGCGGCCACGTTGGAATCGTTACGCAGCCACCTCACCGTGGCGCAGCACGTCTGAACCGTCACCGGCCGCGGCGAACCAGGTCGAAACACACCACCGCCGCGGCCGCCGACACGTTCAACGACTCCACGTCACCCGGCATCGGGATCGACACCCAGCCCGCCACCAGATCCGCCACGGCGGCGCTGACCCCCTCGGTCTCCCCGCCGAGCACGAACGCCACCCGCGACGGGACATCCGTGTCGAACAACGACGTACTCTCCGCGTCGGCACGTGCGCCGAGCGCGTAAACGGTGTAGCCGACCTCGACGAGCGACTCGACGGCCTCCACCGCCGTCGCGCACCGCAACACAGGAGCGCGAAACGCCACCCCGGCCGACGCCTTCACCACCAGCGGATCGAGTGCGGCCACCCCGCGGCGGGGCACCACCACGCCGGGAATCCCGGCGGCCGTGGCGGTACGCAGGATCATGCCGACGTTCGCGGACGTGGTGATGCCGTCCAACACCAGCAACGGCGACGGCGGGGTACGGCCCTCCAGCGCCGCCGCGAGCGGTCGCATCCGCGGAGCCACGACGTCGGCGAGCACGCCCTGATCCTGCTTGCCGTTACCCGCCAGCACCTTCACCCGGTGGGCACTGGCGCGCCGCACGGGCACGCCCCGGGCTTCGGCGGCGCGCTGGATCTCGGCGATCGCAGGACCACGAACGGTGTCGGCCATGATCACTTTGTCGACGTCGAGGGCCGGGTCGCGCAAAGCCTCCAACACGGGTTTGCGCCCGTACACGGTCAGGAAGCGGTCCTTCGGCGAGGTCGCCTGCTTGTCACCCACATCGCCCAGTCTCCCAGCACGCGAGCACGTCATCGCCGTCCGGGCTCGCAGCCACAGCGTCCGGGGGCGGATTCTGTCAGGATCGGCGTCATGGCCGACCGTCTCTCCGCGCTGGACGCGTCCTTCCTGTACGTGGAGGAGCCCTCTGTGCCCATGCACGTGGGCAGCGTGGCGATCCTGCGGCGGCCCCCCGGTGAGGGGCTCGACTACGCCTGGGTGCAGGCGCTGATCCTGCGGCGACTGAGATACCTGCCGCGCTACCGGCAGTACGTCCGCTTCGTTCCCGGTCACCTCGCCAGGCCGGTGTGGGTCGACGACGCCGACTTCGACATCAGCTACCACGTGCGACGGTCGGCGTTGCCGGCGCCGGGTAACGACACACAGCTGTTCGACCTGGTCGCCCGGCTGCTGGCCCGCCCCCTCGACCGTGATCGTCCGTTGTGGGAGTGCTACCTCGTGGAGGGGTTGGAGGGCGACAGGGTGGCGCTGGTGACGAAGACGCACCAATCGTTGGTGGACGGCACCGACACGCTCGACCTCGCACAGTTGATCCTGGACACCGAACCGGCCGAACCCACGTCCCTCGCCGAACCCGTCGCCCTCGGGGAGGACGCCACATGGTCCGGTTGGGGTCCTTCACCCCGGCCGGGGCGGGCGCGTTTGCTGTTCGACGCGGTGGCCGACACCGTGAGTCGCCCCGGTGAGGTGGTGGAGAACGTGCGCAACGCCGCCAAGGACGTCACCAGCACGGCCACGCGCGTGTTCGACGCCGTCGGGGGCGTGGCCACCACCGTTCGCTCCCTGGTGCGGTCCGTGCCGCGTGGACCGTTGCACACCCGGGTCAGTGGTGGGCGCGTGTTCAGCGGGGTGTCCGCCGACCTCGATGAGCTGCGCGCCATCAGGCGGCGCCACGGCGGCACGATCAACGACGTCGTGTTCGCGGTGGTGACCGGTGCGTTACGGCAGTGGTTGCTGTCGCGCGGAGTACCGTTGGAACACACGACCACGGTGCGTGCGTTGGCTCCGTTGGCCGTGCATCCGCCGGAGAACGCGGAGCTTTCGTCGATCGCGTTACTGGGTAACCGAGTCGACCCGTGCCTGGTGGATCTGCCGGTGGGGGAGCCGTATCCGGTGCTACGGCTGCAGCACGTCGCGCACGAGATGGGACAGCAGGTGCGGGCACGTCGGTCGGTGGCGGCGCGGGCGATGGCACGGCTGGGTGGGTTCGCGCCCGCCACGATGTATTCGCTCGCCGCGCGGGCGGCGAGCTCGCTGTCGGGACGGTTGTTCGACGTGGTGGTCGCCAATTCACCGGGACCACAGCAGCGGCTGTACGCAGGGGAGGCGGTGTTGGAGCGGATCTATCCCGCGTTGCCGTTGTCCCGTGACCAAGCGCTGACGATCGGTGTCACGTCCTACAATGGACATGTCTACTTTGGACTAAATGCGGATCGGAAGGCGTTGTCCGACATCCCTGTGCTCACAGGGATGATCACCGAAGCGATCGCGGAACTGAAAGGGACGAACTGGTGAGGATCTACGTGCCTGCCACCATCGGCATGCTGCGGCAACTGCTCGACGCCGGGGAACTGACCCCCGTGGGGGGAACGGCGTTCGCGTTGACCCCGGCCCTGCGCGAGTCCTACACCAGCGGCTCGACGGAGGAACTCGAATACGTCGCACTGACCGACGCCGCACGGGCATCGCTGCGGTTGCTCGCGGTCAACCCCGACCCGGAGGACACCGACGAACAGGAACCGCCCCGCCGCGTCGTGGTGTCGGCGGACGTCGAGGACGTGACATTGCGCCCCGACCTCGACCACGCCGTGGTGCGGGTGTCCGGGCCGATCCCCATGGACGCCATCGCGGCCATCCACGTGGACGCGCCCGAGGCGGAGGAGGCCGTGCGGGCCGCGGCGGCCGTGATCGACGACGCCGACCTCGGGGACGAGGACGCCGAACTGGCGCTCGGCGACGTCGAGGACCACGAACTGGCCTGGTACGCCACGCAGGAACTGCCGTTCCTCCTCGAACTCATGTAAGCATGGGGGTCTGCGCACCGCTCACAAGGCGGACCAACACGGAAAGCGAGACACACCATGGACGCTGTGACATCCGTTCCCGTGCCGGCCAACGAACCGGTTCGCACGTACGCACCGGGAACCGCGGAGCGGGAATCCCTGCAGGCTAGGTTGGCCGAACTCGAAAGTGAGCGGCACGAACTGCCGCAGACCATCGGGGGCCGCCGCCGCATGGCCGGTGGTGATCCGTTCGATGTCGTGCAACCCCACGACCACAGGCACGTACTCGGCGTGAGTGCACAGGCCACCAATTCCGACGTGGCCGACGCGGTGGCGGCGGCCAAGGACGCCGCTCGGGAGTGGGGCGAGCTGCCGTTCGACGAACGGGCGGCGGTGTTCCTCCGAGCCGCCGACCTCATCGCCGGCCCCTACCGCGACACGCTCAACGCGGCGACGATGCTCGGCCAGTCGAAGTCGGTGCAGCAGGCCGAGATCGACGCGGCGTGCGAGCTGATCGACTTTCTGCGGTTCAACGTGTTCTACGCGCGGCGCATCCTGGCCGAACAGCCGAACTCGGTGCCGGGCGTGTGGAACCGGATGGAGTACCGGCCGCTCGACGGCTTCGTCACAGCCATCACGCCGTTCAACTTCACGGCCATCGCGGGTAACCTGCCCAGCTCGCCCGCGTTGATGGGCAACACCGTGGTGTGGAAGCCGACGCCGTCGCAGCAGTTGGCCGCCCACTACACCATGCAGGTGTTCGAGGAGGCCGGACTGCCCCCAGGCGTGATCAACATGGTGACCGGTGACGGACGGGCCGTCAGCGAGGTCGCTTTGACCGACCCCGGTTTCGCCGGATTGCACTTCACCGGTTCGACTGCGACGTTCAAGCTGCTGTGGCGCAAGATCGCCGAGAATCTCGACACCTACGCCTGCTATCCACGCATCGTCGGGGAAACCGGCGGTAAGGACTTCGTGGTGGCGCACCCGTCGGCGAACGTGGACAAGCTGGTGACCGCATTGGTGCGGGGCGCCTTCGAGTACCAGGGCCAGAAGTGCTCGGCGGTCTCCCGGGCGTATGTGCCGGCGTCGCTGTGGGAGTCCGGACTGCGGGAGCAGTTGGCCGAGGTGACGAAGACCGTGTCCTACGGCGACGTCACCGACTTCTCCCACTTCGGTGGCGCGGTGATCAATGCGAAGGCGTTCGCCAAGCACCGTGCCCTGTTGGAGAGCGTGCCCGCGGACCCGCATCTGGAGATCCTGGTCGGGGGCGGGTGTGACGACAGCGTGGGGTGGTTCGTGGAGCCGACGGTGCTCGTCTCGGACGATCCGCACCACGAGGTGTTCTCCACCGAGTACTTCGGTCCGATCATGGCGGTGTACGTGTACGAGGACGCCGAGTACGAACGGGTCCTGGAGTCGGTGGACACCGCGGCGCCGTACGCGTTGACGGGCGCGGTGTTCGCCGATGACCGTCGGGCCATCGTCCAGGCACACCGGGCGCTGCGGCACGCGGCGGGCAACTTCTACATCAACGACAAGCCGACCGGGTCGATCGTGGGACAGCAGCCGTTCGGCGGGGCTCGGGCGTCGGGCACCAACGACAAGGCGGGTTCGATGTTCAACCTGTTGCGCTGGACCAGTCCACGCTCCATCAAGGAGACCTTCGACGCGCCGACCGAGATCGGCTATCCCCACATGGGCTGACCCAGGACACGAGACCGCCCCGAACCTCGGGAAGGCTTCGGGGCGGTCTCGAATTCGGTTCTTCAGTTCGGGTTCGACCCGCGGTGAACGGGAGCGGTTCAGAAACCGGGGGTCAGGCCGGGCTCCAGCTCAGCGCCCATCGAACCCATGTCCGTGACCTGGTCGGCCGGAGGCGCCTGGATGTTCACGGGCTTGCCCCAGTCGCTGTAGGTCATCACCATCTTGGCGCTGTCGAGGCCGGGCACACCGGCGGACTGGATGAATTCGTCCATGTTCATCTCGACGCGCACCGGCAGGTTCTCACCGTTGAGGTACAGCTCGAGCGGGATCATGGTGCCCTCGGGGATGGCCGAGGCGATGCTGGGGTCACCGACCATGTCGCCGGCCTTGGAGAGGTCCAGCTCGATGGTGTAGCGGGTGACGTTCTGGCCGTCGAGCGTGGTCTGCTCGGTGCCCGTGATCTCACCGCCGGCCTGCTGGAGCTGCTCCAGCATCTTCGTCGGGTCGCTCTGCTGGGCCATCTGGTCGAAGTTCTGGCTGCCCATGGCCTCACCCATGGACATCTTCACCCACGGCTTGCTGGGGTCGGGGTTGAGGTCCGACGGCATCTTCATGTACATGGTCTGGCCGTCGAGGATCATCTCGACGTTCATGTTGTCCATGCCCATGCCCTGGAGCTCGGGCATGTCCATCTGCATGGTCATGAACATCTGGGTGTTGGCGCCCGCGTAGACACCCTCGCCCTGCGCCTGCATCCTCATGCCGCCCATGTCCATTTCCATGGTGAAGCTGGACGACTGGCTCTTGTTCGTCTGTTCCTGCGCAGAGGCGACGAGCTGGGAGATGTCCGAGAACACAGCGCCGGAGTTCGCGCCGTTGTCGCCGCCCGGCAATGCGGAGTCCTTCGAGTCGCCGTCACCACCGCACGCCGAGAGCACCAGTGCCAATGCGACGCCGCCCGCTGCGAGGACAGAGGTACGCATGGATCCCCCTTATCGAGATTCGGGTTGAGTTGTCTCGTTCGCTTCGACGCGAAACCGTGGACAAGGGTTCCATGGTTGACTTCACAAGGGGTAAACACCCCCGTTTTTCGGGCCCGTAACGGCGTGGCCGGCCCGGGCGGGACTCGCAGTCTCGAACCCGCCCGGGAGGTGATCAGAAAGCGGGCGCGTCGCTGACCTGGTCAGCAGGTGGAGCCTCGATCGACACCGGGGTGCCCCACTCCTCGTAGGTCATGACCATCGACATCTTGAAGGCCTCCGTTGGGAAGTCCGCGGGGAGCTCCTCGCCCATCCGGGCTCCGATCTCCTTCACGGCCTCGGAGAAGTCCACGTGCATCTCGATGCGGACCGGCAGACCCTCCGAGTTGAGGTAGAGCTCCATGGGGATGACGCCGATGCTGTCCACGAGTCCGGCCAGCTCCGCACCGTCGACGTCGATACCGCCGCCCATCGAGTCCATCATCTCGAGGGGATCGACTTCGATGGTGTACTGCGTCACCTGCTGGCCGTCGAGCGTGGTCTGCTCGGTCTTTTTGATCTCACCGCCGGCCTCGCGGATCTGCTCCAGCATCTTGGTCGGGTCGCCGGCGTCCATCATCGTGATGGTCGGGTCGCTGATGTCGCCGCCCTGGGCCTCGGCGAGCTCGTCCAGGGGAACCTTCTGCCACGGCTTGTCGGCCGAGCCCATGCCGTCGGTCTTCATGTAGACGACGTCGTCGACCAGACGTATCTCGGCTTGCCCGTGCCCAGGAACCGACATCGTCACGGCCATCGCGGGATTGGCCGGATCGAAGGAGGCCCGACCCTCCATTCTGATCGCCATCCCGAACGTGCCCACCTCCGTCGTGAAGTGCGCCGACTCGGTGTCGGTCGTCTTCTGGGACGCCGAGGCGATGAGCTGCTCGATCCCGGTGGACACCGGGACCCCGGTGTCCACGCCGGGAGTGCTGGGAGTGCCGGAGACGGTGCCGCCGCCGCAAGCGGTCAGGGCGAGGGCCAGAGCGACGCCGCTGGCAGTCAGGCCCGCTTTACGCATGGGTCCCCCTTCGGGTGTCTGTCGGGCCCGAAGCCTCATCCTCGGACCCGAAGTCTCAATTGACCACCAGACGCAGCGGCGGTGACAAGCGTTCCATATTCAACTTCACGAAGTCGTGACATCCCTCTTCAGGGAGTCAGACCTCCGTTCCGGTCCGGGAGGCGAGCAGCCTGCGCAGGGACTCCAGCCGCGCGGAGCTGGCCTCGCCCGAAGCGACCACGTCGTCGAGCGCGCAGTCCGGGTCCTCGGGCGCACCCAGGTGGCCGCAGTTCGGTGGACACTCCTCGGCCGCCTCGGCGAACTGAGGGAACGCCGCCACCAACTCGTCGGGGGTGACGTGCGCGAGGCCGAACGACCGGACCCCGGGTGTGTCGATCACCCAACCGCCCTCGGGCAACGGCAGAGCGACCGCCGCCACGGACGTGTGTCTGCCCTTCCCGATCGCGCTGACCTCCCCCGTGGCGAGATCGGCGTCGGGGACCAGGCGGTTGACCAGCGTGGACTTGCCGACCCCGGAATGGCCGACGAGTGCTGAAACCCGGCCTCGCAGGATCTCCCGCAATCGTGGGCTGTCCTCGTCGTAGCGGGTCACCACGGCGGGCACGTCCAGGTCGGCGTAATAGGCCAGCAGTTCGTCGGGGGAGGCCAGATCGGCCTTCGTCAGACAGAGCACGGGGTCGAGACCCCCCGTGTAGCAGGCGACGAGGCACCGGTCGATGAACCCCGTCCTCGGCGGCGGATCGGCCAAGGACGTGACGATCAGCAGTTGTTCGGCGTTGGCCACCACCACGCGCTCATACGGGTCGGTGTCGTCGGCCGTGCGCCGCAACACGCTCTCCCGTTCTAACACCCTGACGATCCTGGCGAGCGTGTCCGGCCTGCCGCTGACGTCGCCCACCAACTTCACCCGGTCACCGACGACGATGGGGGTCCGTCCGAGCTCCCTGGCCCGCATGGCGGTGACGATGCGTTCGGGATCGTCGTCCAACGCGCACCGCCAACGGCCGCGGTCGACGGCGACCACCATCGCGGACACGGCATCGGCGTGCGCGGGCCGGCGCTTGCTTCGGGGCCGGGAGCCCTTACCCGGACGAACCCGGACGTCACTTTCGTCAAGAGTGCGCCAATCCCTGTGCACCAACCCGTCGCCACCCCAATTCGTGTCTCGTTGTCCGTCGTCAACCATGATCCCGCACGAGGTTCGCCCAGGCTGGGTAACCGTGTCACGATGGTGATCGGGAGCGTGAAGGACGAGGGAGGCCGATGCCGATGTGCGGCCGTTACGCCGCCACCAAGGACACCGCCACGTTGATGCTGGAGTTCGACGCGGTGGATGGGACCGAGGGCAAGGCCCCGCAGGCCGACTACAACGTCGCTCCGACCAAGGACATCGTCACCGTGGTCGAGCGTTTCCCCCGGGACGCCGACGGCACGGTGTTGGAGGATGAGCCCGCCGTCCGCAGTCTCCGGGTGATGCGTTGGGGGCTCGTGCCGTTTTGGGCCAAGGACCCGTCGGTCGGCAACCGCATGATCAACACGAGGGCGGAGACGGCCTCGGAGAAACCCTCGTTCCGTAACGCGCTCGCTCGTCGGCGGTGCCTCATCCCCGCCGACGGATGGTTCGAGTGGAAAGCCGTCGACAGGGGCGTGGGCCGCAGAGTCGCCAAGGAACCGTATTTCATCACGACCCAGGACGGATCGTCGCTGGCGCTCGCGGGGTTGTGGGAGACCTGGCGGGATCCGAAGGCCGACCCGGAGGCGCCGCCGTTGATCACCTGCTCGGTGATCACCACGCAGGCGGTGGGGCGGCTGGCCGACATCCACGAACGCATGCCGCTGGCCCTGCCCCGGCAACGGTGGGCGGATTGGCTCGACCCCGCTCGCACCGACGTCACGGATCTGCTCGCCCCACCCGAACCCGGTTGGGTGGACGAGCTGGAGCTGCGTCCGGTGTCCACCGTCGTCAACAACGTGCGCAACAACGGCCCGGAACTCATCGAGCCGGTACGGCCCGAGGCCACCGATCTCGACGACGCGGCGCTGTTCGACCTGCCTCCGGACCCCCAATGACCACCACCGAGATCGAAACCCCCTACGGGCCCGCGAGGGTGTCGGTGCACCGCACCGACCAGGGGATGGGGGCGTTGGTGCTCGGCCACGGGGCCGGCGGCGGGATCGACGCGCCTGACCTCGTCACCGTGGCGAGGGCCGCTTGGGCCGCCGAAGTGGACGTGGCCCTGGTGGAACAGCCCTATCGCGTGGCGGGACGGCGGGCGCCGGCACCGGCCAAACAACTCGACGCCGCGTGGCTGGCGGTGGTCGAACACCTGTCGGCCACCACCTTCGACGAGTTGCCGCTCGTGTTCGGCGGGCGTTCGTCGGGGGCGAGAGTGGCGTGCCGCACCGCGGCACGAGGGGGTGCCGAGGCGGTCCTGTGTCTGGCGTTCCCCCATCATCCGCCTGGGAAGCCGGAGAAGAGCCGGCAACACGAACTCGACGCTGTCGAGGTGCCGACCCTCATCATTCAAGGGGAGCGGGATCCGTTCGGACGGCCGAGACCCGGAGCGCATCACGAACTCGTCGTGGTGCCCGGCGACCACAGTCTCAAAGCCGACCTCGACGCCGTGGCGAGGGCCGCATCGGAATGGCTCACCCGCGTGTTGAGGCCGTACACCACGTGACGCAGTGGCAGGTGCTTACGGCGACGGGGAGGGGGGCGACATCCCCTGCCCGGTGCCGCGGCCTCAGGACTGGACCGGCGGCTCCGTGGTGCGCTGGAGCCGCAACTCGGTTTCCTCCAGAGACTGTCCGCTCCGTTCCGCGACGGTTCGTCGAATCGACTCCTGGAGCCGGTGCTTCAGCTCGGCGGGTGCGTGCTCACCACCGCACTTGCGGGCGAGTAGCTGTTTGATCTGCTCGTCGATCCCGTACTCCTCCAGACACGGGGGACAGTCCTCGATGTGCCGTCGCAACTCGGCGTCCCGCTCGGGGGTGCATTCCTTGTCCAGCAGGAGGTAGATCTCCGCCAGTGCGTCGTCGCAGCTAACCTTGTCGGACCTCTCGCCCGAGCCGCTTGAGCCGTCGCGAAGTGTCATCGACGTGCCACCTCCCGCTGCTGACCGGAGCGGATGAAACCCCGCTCCCGGGCAACGTCGGCGAGCAGGCTCCGCAACTGGCCCCGACCACGGTGCAGACGCGACATCACGGTGCCGATGGGTGTGTTCATGATCTCAGCGATCTCTTTGTAGGCGAACCCCTCGACGTCGGCAAGATAGACGGCCAACCGGAAGTCCTCCGGCAGCTGTTGCAGTGCCGCCTTCACGTCCGTGTCGGGCAGTTTGTCCAACGCTTCGACCTCGGCCGACCGCAGGCCGGCCGAGGTGTGGCTCTCCGCCTTCGCCAGCTGCCAGTCGGTGATTTCCTCGGTGGGTTGCTGGACCGGTTGCCGTTGCCGCTTTCGGTAACCGTTGATGTAGGTGTTGGTGAGGATGCGGTACATCCACGCCTTGAGGTTCGTGCCTTCCTTGAACGAGGAGAAGGCTGCGTACGCCCTGAGATACGTCTCTTGAACGAGATCCTCGGCATCGGCCGGATTACGCGTCATGCGCATCGCTGCCGAGTAGAGCTGATCGACCAGCGGCATGGCTTCACGTTCGAACCGCTCGGCCAACTCGCGCTCGGTGTTCGTTCCGGGCTCCGACGCTGCCGTGGGGATGTCGACAGGGCTCTGGGTGCTCGGCAAACCGTTCCCTTCCTTGACGCCGCTACAACGGCGTGTCGTGATACGAGCCGGACATGTTTCACCCAGGGACGCGGTATGGGTCTGAGACCGGCTCGGTGGCGTGGTCAGCGTTGTCGACACGTTGTGTGCAACGCCCGACTCCGTCGCGGTATTCCCAGCTACGATCGGGGGCCGTGGCTGGTAAGGGAACACCCGCGACCACGTTGTTGGCCAAGCGCAAGATTGCACACAAGCTGCACATGTACGACCACGACCCGCGACAGGAGTCGTATGGTTTGGAGGCCGTGGCCGCACTGGGGATTGCCGCGGAGCGGGTGTTCAAAACACTGGTCGCCGAGGTTGACGGCAAGCTCACAGTCGGAGTGGTTCCCGTCACGGCTCAGCTCAATCTGAAGGCCCTCGCCGCTGCCGCGGGTGGCAAGAAGGCGAAGCTGGCCGACGCCGCGACCGCCCAACGGGCCACCGGATACGTGCTGGGCGGGATCTCACCACTGGGGCAACGAACCCGTCTGCCCGTCGTGGTGGACGTCTCGGCCCGGCGGTTCGACACCGTGTTCTGCTCGGGTGGACGCCGGGGCTTGGAAATCGAACTCGCCCCCGACGATCTCGTGGCTCTCACCGGCGCCACGGTGGCGCCCATCGCAGGCTGATGCGGCCCGGATTCGCTACGCGCCCGGCACGCGAGGTGCGTGAACGCCTCACGCCGCCTCCGCGGCCGGGCGGAGCGTTCTCGTCAGGAGTTGGGCTTGCTGCCGTGGTTGGCCTTCTTCTTCCTGCGGTCACGCCGCTTGCGGGCTCGCTTCGACATTCTCACTCCTTGCCTGCAGACGTCATGTTTAGTGTGGCATGGGGTGGCCTTCACCGTTTCCGACCCCCCGTCACCGCCGTCCCACAGGAGAGGCATGTCCACGCTTGTCGAACTGCTCGCTGACCACACCGGGCTGCCCGGTGAGTCCGTCGATCACCTACAGCGAGTGGTCGCCGAATGGCAACTTCTCGCAGACCTGTCGTTCTCCGACTTCCTCATGTGGGTCCCGGTCGAGGAAGGCGCGGACGAATTCGTGTGTGTGGCGCAGGTGCGACCCACCACGGGTCCCACCGCGCATCCGGAGGACGTCGTGGGTACCCGGTTCACCAGCGACGAGCACCCGCAGTTGTGCCGGGCCATGCGAGAGGTGCGGATCTGCCGGGAAGAGGAACCGCATTGGTACCGAGACCTCCCGATGCGCAGGGAGGCCATCCCCGTTCGGCTCGGGGACTCGGTCATCGCGGTGTTGTCCCGGGAGACCAACCTCGCCACGCCGAGGGTGCCCAGCCCGATGGAGATCGCTTACCTCGGTAGCGCGGCCGACCTGTGCCAGATGATCACGGACGGTACGTTCCCCTGCCCGGAGGTGGACACGGGCGTGCACACCAGTCCGCGGGTCGGTGACGGGCTGGTCCGCGTGGATCAAAGCGGCACCGTCGTGTTCGCCAGTCCGAACGGGCAATCCGCCTACCACCGCATGGGGTACGAGTCGGACCTGGTCGGCACACGCCTCGTCCCGCTGACCCGCTCCCTGGTGCGGGACCCGTTCGACGCCGCCGACGTCGCCCACCACATCCAGGACGCCATCGACGGCAAACCCGGCACTCGCACCGAGGTGGAAACCCTACCCGGTGCGGTGGTGCTGTTCCGAGCGCTGCCGCTGCGGCCCGCGGGACGGGCGGCGGGCGCGCTCATCCTGGTGCGGGACGTCACCGAGGTCAAGCGGTTGGACAGGGCGCTGCTGTCGAAGGACGCCACCATCCGCGAGATCCACCACCGGGTCAAGAACAACCTGCAGACGGTCGCGGCGCTACTGCGCCTGCAATCACGCCGCACTCAGTCCACTGAGGCCAAACAGGCCTTGACCGAATCCGTGCGTCGCGTGTCGTCCATCGCCATGGTGCACGAGGCGTTGTCGATGTCGGTCGACGAACGCGTGGACCTCGACAGCCTGTTCGACAAGGTCCTGCCGATGGTCGGGGAGGTCGCCACCGCCGAGGCGCAGGTGCGGGTGAGTCGGACGGGGTCCTTCGGTGAGGTCGCCGCCGAGATCGCGACACCGTTGGTGATGGTGGTCGCCGAGCTCGTGCAGAACGCCGTCGAGCACGCGTTCTCCGGCGGGCGGCAAGGTCAGGTGAACATCGTGGTCGAGCGCTCGGCGCGCTGGTTGGACGTCTTCGTACGGGACAACGGCAAGGGCCTGCCCCCTGACTTCTCGCTGGACCGTGCGGACGGGCTCGGCCTGCAGATCGCCCGCACCCTCGTCGAATCGGAATTGCGGGGTTCGTTGACCCTGCGGGGAAGGCCTGAGGACGACGAAGCGGTCGACGACGTGTCGGCGGATAACGGGAACGGCGAAAAAGCGAGCGGAACAGAGGCCGCTGTGCGCATTCCGCTGAGCCGTCGATCATGACCCGGACTCGTTCGGTGCGATTTCCCACCGACCCGTCTCGGGCTAAGGAAACGACGAATATGCAAATGGCAGAGAACGGGCAACGGCGACGGAACCGGTGCCACGCAAGCGACATATGTCGCGTTTGAGGGCCGACACCCGAAACGGGTGCCGGCCCTCAGCTTTTGCCTTTTGATGCGGCGGAAGGCAAAACGCGGTGCGGTTCGTTTCAGAAGTTGCTGCGCATGCCGATCTGCGCACGGCGACGCTTGAGTGCGCGACGCTCGTCCTCGCTCATACCGCCCCAGACACCAGCGTCTTGGCCGCTGGCCAAAGCCCAGGCCAGGCAGTCAGAAGCGACGGTGCAGCGGTGGCACACAGCCTTCGCCGCGGCAATCTGAGACAAAGCAGGACCGCTGGTGCCTACAGGGAAGAACAGTTCCGGGTCCTCGTCTCGGCAGGCCGCGCGGTGGCGCCAATCCATTTCTTTAAGCTCCTTATTTCGGGCGCGGTGGGCCGCGCCACAGTCGTCATGGCGGTCGTTTTGGGGTGCTTGTGAATGCTTTCACGAACCCACGAGTTCGACAAGTGTTTTGCGGCGATCGGTGAGTCAGCTCACCCGCCTCAGCGACGTGTTTGACCTGCGACTTTGTCCTTTCGTCGCGTTGGCGCCGGAAAAGCGGTGCGGTGAACGGACCGTTCCCGTCGCCGAGTGGCAACGCCGACTTTGCCGCAGGTGATCACGTGACTGTTGCTCACCGGTAGCCGGTGTCCAGCGAATGCTTAGACCGCAACCGTGAGCGCACGGGGCACGCTGACGAACTCCACGTGAGTACGCTGACCCACCAGGTCTCCGTCGACCTGCAAGTTTACCGGCGATTCGGCTGTGATGCTGACTAACGCCACATCGTCGTGACGAATCAAACGCCGACTGCGATGTTGACCACGCTGCAGTAACGCCTGCCGGACATGCCGCAGCACCGTCGGCAGCCCGAGCCCGGTCAACGCGAAAAGACCCAGACCCGAGTCGAACGAGCACCCGGTGTTGAGGTGTATCGGGCAGGGCCCCAGATAACTCCACGGGTCCGTGTTGGAGACGAATGCGGTGCGCACCGTGACGGGCTCCGCACCGGGGACGCGCACCGTCAGTTCGGGATGTCCCTGCGGAGGACGCAGATAGCACGCCACCGCCGTTCGTGAGTACAACCAGGGACTCGTGCGCTTGCCCCGCCGCCGGTCCACCGCGGCGACGACGTCGGCATCCCAGCCCATCCCGGCGTTGAACGTGAACCACCGGTCATCGGCACGGCCCAGCCCGACCTGCCTGCCCCGACCTTCCTCAAGGGCGTTCAACAAGCGGTGGGTGGCTTCCACCGGATCGCGCGGCAGACCGAGATTGCGCGCGAACACGTTCGCCGATCCACCCGGCACTACGCCGAGCATCGGCACTTCGTCATAGCGGTTCGGCTTACCGTCGGTGATCGAAAGCAGGCCGTTGACCACCTCGTTGACGGTGCCGTCTCCACCGTGGGCCACGACGAGGTCCACACCGTCCGAGGCGGCGGCTCGCGCCACCGCCATGGCGTGGCCACGGTAGTCGGTCTCGACCACGTCGAGCTTGACCTGGCTGGCCAGAGCGTGCGCGAGCACGTCGCGACCGGCAGGTGTGGTCGCGGTGGCCTGTGGGTTGACGACGAGAACAGCACGCACCAACCGCAGAGTAGGCGACTCGACGTCGGTTGCGGCGCTCGTCGCCTCAACTCCCGCTGCGAATCTCGTCACTACGCGACCCACGCGCCGCGGGGCCTGCTTTCCGTCCCGCTTCCGCCTACCGCCTCCTGTCGTTCTTCTGTTCTTGCGTTCCTGCCGTGACGAGTTGCACCCCGGGCACGACCGCCCACTCATCGACGACACCTGAATCTTTGCCCGGAGAGCCGCCAAGATAAAACGTCCGACCGGGTGGCATACCATCGGAAGTGCTTACGCACGGTCACGTCCGTCACGTTCAGGAAGGCGAGGATCCCGTGCCGATCCGAGACAGCATCTCCCCCGCCCCTCGTGAAGTCCGTATAGCGGGTGCGCTCACGGCCCTACCCGGCCTCGCGCTTCTGGTCTTCGGCGTGCTCCTCCTCGTGAACGCCGGTGACGACCCCGTCCTGGGCGGGAAAATCCTCGCCGCCGAGATCATCTACTACCTGGTGCTGGCCGTCGGCGTGCTGGCGTGTGCCGCGGCCTTACTCCTGGGTAAGACGTGGGCGCGATCGCCTGCGGTGGTGGTGAACCTCGTCGTGATCGGCGTCGGTTGGTATGCGGCGGGACCGTCGGACCGGTCGGCCATCGGCGTGCCCATCATGCTCATCGGGATCGCCGCCATAGTGCTGCTGTTCCGCAGGCCGTCCCGTGCCTGGGTGTTGGGGCAGCGGGAAGGGGAGAGCGAGGAGGAGGCCGCTCGCCGCGGTGGCGCGGCCGGCCGGGCGGCCGAACGGGAGCGACGGGAAGGGAAGTAGGAAAGCTCGGAAAGATCCGGGCAGGCCTGGAAGAGATCGAGGGGAGCCTGCTGAAGGCGGGCGGCTGCGTAGCCTGCAGACACGACTACGCAGCCTGCGGACACGACTGCACAGCCTGCGGACACGGTGTCAGCCGTCGATTTCGGCGGCCAGTTTCTCCAACGGGGCGTCGGTGAGGCGGTAGACGGTCCATTCGTCCATCGGCTGCGCGCCCAGGGACTTGTAGAACTCGACGGCCGGGTTCCAGTTCAGCACCCACCACTCCAGTCGGGCGTAGCCGCGGTCGACGCATTCCTTGGCCAGCGTCGCCAGCAGGGCCTTGCCGATCCCGTGGCCGCGCATCTCCGGGCGGACGTAGAGATCCTCCAGGTAGATGCCGTGCACACCGCGCCAGGTGGAGAAGTTGAGGAACCACAGCGCGAAGCCCACGACGCGGCCGTCGACCTCGGCGACGTGCCCGTACAGGGCAGGGTTCTCACAGAACAGCGCTGCGCGCAGTTGCTCGGACGTGAGGTGGCACTCGTGTGGCGCCTTCTCGTACTCGGCGAGGTCATGGACGAGTTCGACGACGACGTCCACGTCCGACTCGCGGATGCGGCGGATACGCGGATCCAAGTTTCCTCCTGGAAGTGATCAGGACGGTGGGATGTTGAGGTGGAGGAGTTGCGGCTCGTTCCGTCTCCCACCGAGCACGGTAAGGCTGGCCGGGTCGAGTCGGAACCGGCGTCCCGCGGTGGCGGGAAGACCGAGCCAGCGGGCTATGAGCACCCGGCCGAAGTCGCCGTGAGCCACGAGCGCCACGGGATGCTCGGCGAGTTCCCTGCGAGTCCGCTCGAGCACCGCGTCCGCTCTACGTTCGACGCGCTCGATGTCCTCCCCGCCGGGGACCGGATGTGACCACACCGACCAGCCGGGGACGCGATCGTGGACCTCGGCATGGGTCAGGCCTTCGTAATCACCGTAGTCCCATTCCACGAGGTCGTCGATGGTGTCGGACACCGTCAGACCCGCCAGTTCCGCGGTGCGGAGGGCGGCGCGACGAGGGCTGCTGAGCACCAGTGCCGGGGAGTCGTCGGCCATGAGGGCGTAGGTGCGCCCGGCGGCGTGCGCCTGCCGTTCCCCGACGGCGGTCAGTGGCGGATCGGTTCGTCCCACATAACGCCCTGGGGAGGACCACTCCGTCAGAGCGTGGCGTAGGAGGAACACGTGGTGCTCGTGCACGCCTGAAATATAACTGTCTTTCAGGTGGTGGAGAGGTAGTTGAGACGGGCGACAATGCTGTCATTGTCGTCACTGTCCGCAATCATGATCGCCCGGTCGGGTGGGGCGGATGTACTCGTACAGGGTCGAACGGGAATCGCAAACCCCGCTGATGACTCAGTGAATTCGACCTAACACGATTTGTGTTCAAGCGCTGCGTGCGCAGGATACGAACCTATGCGTCCGCTCTCCCGTAGGCGTCTGCTCGGCCTGCTCGCGGTGAACACGGCGAGCGCCCTCGGGCTGGGCACCATCGCCACGCCATCCGCTGCGGCAGCGAGTCGCCGGGACTTCTCGCCCGCCGTGGTGGTCGGTACCGGCTACGGCGCCGCCGTGACGGCGTTGCGGCTCGGGCAGGCGGGCATCCCCACCGTGATGCTGGAGATGGGCCGACTCTGGGACACGCCGGGCGACGACGGCCGTGTCTTCTGCGACATGCTCAACCCCGACCGTCGCGCCATGTGGCTGGCCACCCGCACGCAGATGCCGCTGTCGTCGTTTTTGTGGCTCGACATCGACCGCCGCATCGAGCGCTTCACCGGCGTGCTCGACTGCGTCCACCACGGTGACATCTCGGTCTACGTCGGACGCGGCGTCGGAGGTGGTTCGCTCGTCAACGGTGCGATGGCGGTCACGCCGAAGCGAGCGACGTTCGCCGAGGCGTTCCCCGACGTCGACAGCGACGGGATGTACCGAACCTATTTCCCCCGTGCCGCGGCGATGCTGGGTGTCAACCACATCGATCCCGCGTGGTTCGAGACCTGCGAGTCGTACCGCTACGCGCGTGTGTCCCGAGCCCATGCGCACAACGCGGGTCTGACCACGACGTTCGTGCCCAGCGTCTACGACTTCGCTCGGATGCGGCGTGAGGAGGCGGGGGAGGTACCCCGGTCGGCGCTGGCCGCCGAGGTGATCTACGGCAACAACCACGGCAAGCGCTCATTGGACAAGACCTATCTCGCCGACGCACTCGGGACGGGATGTGTGTCGATCCGGACGCTGCATCACGTGCGGGCGATCGAACAGGATGCGGACGGCACGTACGTGCTCACCGTCGACGAGCTCGATCTCGACGGAACCCGTGTGGCCACACGGCAACTCGGGGCGCGATACCTGTTCCTCGGCGCGGGCAGTCTCGGTTCGACCGAGTTGTTGCTCCGCGCCCGGGACACCGGGGCCCTGCCCGGGCTCAGCCCCCTGATCGGCCGGGATTGGGGGCCGAACGGCAACGTGATGGTGGGGCGCGCGAACCGTCCGCGGGACCGGACGGGCACCGTGCAGTCGGGAATGCCCGCGCTCGGCATCGACGCCTGGGACGATCCCCGACATCCGGTGTTCGCCGAGGTCGCCCCCATGCCGGCGGGTGTGGAGCTGTGGGTGAGCCTGTACCTGGCCGTCACGAGGAATCCCGAACGAGGCCTCCTCACGTACGACGCCGGCTCCGACCGGGTGCGCCTGCACTGGCTAAGCGGGCAGGCACAGCCGTCCGTCGACCAGGCGAAAGCGTTGTTCGACCGCCTCAACGCCGCGAACGGCACCGAATACCGGTCGGATCTGTTCGGCGACACCCGCGTGTTCGAAACCCGACTCACCTATCACCCGCTCGGCGGGGCCGTGCTCGGCAAGGCGACCGACGCCTACGGCCGGGTGCGGGGACAGCGCCGTCTCTACGTCACCGACGGCTCCCTGGTGCCCGGCAACATCGGCGTCAACCCATTCCTCACCATCACCGCGTTGGCCGAGCGCAACATCGAGCGGATCCTCGCCGAGGACCTGCGTTGACCACGCCTTCCCGGGAGCGCGACCGGTGGTCAGCCCTCGGACTTACGCAGTCGTTCGTAGTGGGCGAGGCAGTCCTCGTAGCGGGGCAGGATCCCCGCTTCGAGCGCCTGCGCGAGCGTGGGGGCCGCGGCGTCCTTGTCCGACAGCACCGGTTCGACGTCGGACGGCCAGGGCAGGTTCAGTTCGGGGTCGAGCGGGGTGATGCCGTGTTCCGCGGACGGTTCGTATCCCGTGGAGCACAGGTACGTCATGACGGTGCCGTCCTCGAGCGCCATGAACGCATGACCGAGTCCCTCGGCGAGGTAGACGCAGCGCATGGCCGTGCTGTCGAGTCGTACGACGTCCCATTGTCCGAACGTGGGCGAACCGACCCGGAGATCCACCACGACGTCGAGGAGCGCGCCGTGGGCGCAGTACACGTACTTGGCCTGACCGGGAGGGGTGTCGCGGAAGTGGACGCCCCGGATCGTCCCCCGGCGCGAGACGCTGTTGTTCGTCTGCGCCACGGTGAGGCGATGACCAACGGCCTCGACGAACGCGGGTTCCTGGTACGGGGCCACGAAAAGGCCCCGCCGGTCGGGAAAAGCGGGCGGAACGAATTCGTAGGCATCCCTCACGGCCAGTTCGCGTACGTCCATGCGCGACAGCTTAGAGCGCCGCCCACAGGGTGACGGTCGCACCTATAAAAGCCGAACGTCCGTCTTGCTATTAAGCCTCTGACCAGCCGAAAGAGTGTGTTTTCTGTGACATCAACCGCACCTTCGCGACATGACCCGCACTGGTGCTGCCACACTAGGCGAACCGCTGCGTCCGTGGCCACGGTGTCTTGGACCCTCCTTCGCCACGGTTTCGACGGATGCCTCGTCGGCGAGGTGCGCTACCGCGTCCCGTTCGCCGTGTGGAGGAACCCACATCACCGGGGGACGCTGTCCGTTGTGTCCCCTGTTTCCCTCGATGGAGATTGACGTGTCCCAAGCTCAGGTGAGCGACGAAGACATCTTCACCGGTCATGAGGGCGGCAAGCTCTCGGTGACCGCCACCTACCCGATCAAGCAGGCGCGTGACCTGTCCATCGCCTACACGCCCGGTGTAGCGCAGGTCAGTCGTGCCATCGCCGATGACACCACCTTGGCCGCGCGTTACACGTGGGCGAACCGCCTCGTCGCCGTGGTGAGCGACGGCACCGCGGTACTCGGGCTCGGCGACATTGGGGCGAAGGCGTCGCTGCCCGTCATGGAGGGCAAGTCCGTGCTCTTCAAGACGTTCGCGAACTTGGACTCGATCCCTCTGGTGCTCGACACGACCGACGTCGACGAGATCGTCGAGACGCTCGTGCGACTGCGGCCGTCGTTCGGTGCGGTGAACCTGGAGGACATCTCGGCGCCGCGCTGTTTCGAACTGGAGGCGAAGCTCATCGAGGCGCTGGACTGCCCTGTGATGCACGACGACCAGCACGGCACCGCGATCGTGGTGCTGGCGGCATTGCGGGGGGCCAACATGGTGCTCGACCGTGCCCTGCACGACCAGCGGGTGGTCATCTCCGGTGCGGGCGCGGCGGGCATCGCCTGTGCCAAGATCCTGCGCGCCGCGGGGGTAGGGGACGTCACGGTCCTGGATTCGAAGGGCATCATCCACAGCGGTCGGGACAATTTGAACGCGGTCAAGGCGGAACTGGCGGAGAACACCAACTCGCAGGGGCTGCGTGGTGGTCTCGCCGAGGCGCTCAAGGGGGCCGACGTCTTCATCGGGCTGTCCAGTTCCACGGTGGAGGAGAGCCTGCTGGCCACGATGGCCCCCAAGCCCATCGTGTTCGCCCTGTCCAATCCCGACCCTGAAGTGCATCCGGAGGTCGCGGCGAAGTACGCCGCCGTGGTGGCGACGGGTCGCAGCGACTTCCCGAACCAGATCAACAACGTGCTGGCGTTCCCCGGGGTGTTCAAAGGCGCCTTGGACGCCGGTGCGAGCGCGATCACGGAGAACATGAAGCTCGCGGCGGCCGAGGCGATCGCCTCGGTTGCGGCGGACTCGTTGGCCGTCGATCACATCGTGCCCAGCCCGCTCGATCCCCGAGTGGCGCCCGAAGTGGCCAAATTGGTGGCGAAGGCGGCCGAATCGGACGGCGTCGCCACGACGGTGGCACGCTGAGAACACCACGGACCACGTCGGGAAAACGGTGACGGGGTGGCCGGTCGATGCGCTGACCGGCCACCCCGTCGTCTCCGAATCGTGACCGAATTCCGCCGGAGCGGGCTATGCTGCTGTTTCGCCGCGTGCGCGGTGCCGCCCGAATCGGAGGGAAACGATGTCGGAAGGCCCGAACGGTCCCGGCGTGCCTCGAAAGACGCCGCAACAGCACGAGACGTTCGCTCCGTCACGGCTGAATCCGTCGCCACCGGGTCCGGCTGCGGCCGAGGCCGAAGCCCGTCCGGGGCTCCTCCTCGGGACGGTCGCCCTGGGTTTCGTGACGGCGGGACTGGAGGTCCTGGGCGGTGTGTTGTGGATCCTCGGCGGCTCTCGGATCGGGGACATCGAAGCCGCCTTGGGCACGGGCGAGAACATCGGTGACACCGTCGTACTGCTCGGTGTGGTGTCGTTGTTCGTGGGTGCCGCCTACGCCTGTGGCGGGCTCATGGCCCTGCGCCACAGGCTTTCGGTGTTGTTCGTGGCAAGTGGTGCCGGCATCGTGCTGAATTCCGTCGCGCTGTTGTCGTTCGAAGGCGTGGCCGGCCTGATCGGTCTGCTCCTGGGAGTCGGGACGTTGCTGTTGTCGGTGCTACAGACGACGCTTCGGCCATCCCGAGGATGAGGACCGACGTTCACTCCTCGGTCATCCGCCGGAGGGCTTCGACGATCCGATGCCGAGGCAGGTCGATCAGCCGCAGGTCGGCGAGCTCGCGCGGAGCGTCCGGCCACACGTTGCCGAGGCGGGCGTGTGCGCGCGTCCACACGTCCCGTGCCGTCGAGGGCGCATCGACGTGTTCCGCCACGACCACGGCATGCGTGTTGTCGGGGGTACTGCGCAGCAGCCGCAACCGGTATTTGGGGGCCAGCAGCTTAAGCAGCGAATTCTGTGCGGCGGCGTCGACCAAATCGGGATGGGCGTTGGGGACCAGTACCGCCACCCGATCGGCGTTCACGGCCAGCAGCACCCGCAACAGCCACGGGCCCGGGTCACCGTCGAGGTCCAGCGCCACGGCCGTTCCCCGTTCGGGCGCGAGCGGTTTCGACCAGTCCGGTTCCGCGGTCATGACCCGCTCGCCGCTTTCCCCGGCGATGGCGACCAGAGCGTCGCGTAACGGCGCGGGGGTTTCCCCGGCCTCCACCGACCGCGGTCCGTGGGTGTAGATGGCTTGGGCGCTTTTCGTCTTCTTGCGCGCCCGGGGAATGGGGTGACAGACGTAGAGGTCGGCGGAGCTGCCGATGGCCTGTGCGCCGTGATACCGATGAAACCCCGGCAGGATCGCCTCGAACGTCAACCCGAGGTTCAGCAATGCCCGCTGCGTGCGGTGGCCCAGCGTGGGATGACGTGAGCTGTAGCCGTAGGCGAGGAGTATCCGACCGTGCGTCGGGTCGGCGAGGCATTCGATCGCCCGTGAGGCGAACAACGCCATTCCCTCCGATGTGTACGGTGGATCACTGAACACGACATCGGCCTTGCCCGCCACGGCCCGGGGCAGTCCGAAACGCAGATCGGCGTGCACCGTGAGGATGGCGCCGCCGCTGCGTCGGTCGATGTGTTCCAGCACTCGGTCGTCGACATCCACCACGGCGAGGTCGGCATCCTCGCGAAGTTCGTGCACGGCGAGCGAGGTCAGGTCGTGGTCACCGACGAACACCACCGTGACGCGGCCGAGGTCGTAGTGCTCGTCCAACCACAGCGCCCTGCGCAGCACCGTCTCCGCGGTGGCCTGGACGTGGTCGAGGGCCGGAAGGGGCGGCGGTACGTCGGCGAGATGCCGTTCGATCCGGGCCAGCAGATCGGTTCGTGACGCAGGTCGACCGACCGTCGCGAGGTGCTCCTCGGCAGTGGCGGGGTCGAGCCGCAAAGCCGTACCCAGCCGTTGGACGTCATCGCCGAGGTCGGAGAGCATCTCTTCCACCGAACGACGGGGAAGTCCCGTGGTGCGAACGAGATCGTCGAACTCCTGCCAGCCCTTCGCCAACAGGGTTATCGCCAGTCGATGCTGATACGCGTTGATGCCGGAAGCCACGTCAGGCAGCCTAGAGACCAGGCGGCGGCGATGTGGGCGCCCCTTCGCCGCCACGGTGTGCAGTCCTGTGTGGCATGTCACTGCCGAGGAACGCGCGCTGACGAATGGACCGCGCCCTAAGTCGGGTGTCAACCCTACTATCGGCCCGACCCAGGCGGGTGGTTTTTCCGCGATCTCCGCTGGAGGAGGCGGTCTCATACCGCCTCACTCCCGGTAAGACAAGGGTTTTTCTCGCCCATGTCGGTGCTTACGTTTTCCGCCAACGTTCACCGGAACGTGTAGGAGGAAAATTTGCGAGGGCATCGAAAACTCAGCGGCAGAACCCTTGCCGGTGTCGGAATCACCGCCGGGGTCGCCGTCCTCGCGGCGTTGGGGGGCAATCTCCCCGCGGCCGCTCAGGAGGGCGTCATCATCGGTGCGAACGCCGAAGACGCCATCGACAACAGCTACATCGTCGTGCTCAAGGACGGGACGTCGGTCACCGACGTCGCCGACCGGCACGGTGCCGATGTGGAACACGTCTACGAACACGCGCTCAACGGTTTCTCGGCCACGATGAGCGAGGCCATGGCCAAACGCGCGGCGGCCGATCCTCGTGTGGCCTACGTGGAGCAGAACCGCGTGTTCCACACGACGGCGGAACAGACCAACCCGCCGTCGTGGGGTTTGGACCGGGTCGACCAGCGTAACCTGCCGCTGGACGACTCCTACAGCTACGACACCACAGCCTCCAACGTGGAGGCCTACGTCATCGACACGGGTATCCGGATCACGCACGAGGACTTCGAGGGACGTGCGCGGCACGGATACGACTTCGTCGACAACGACAGCAACGCCGACGACTGCAACGGGCACGGCACGCACGTGGCGGGCACCATCGGCGGCAGCTCCTACGGTGTGGCCAAGGGCGTCGAACTGATCGCCGTCCGAGTGCTCAACTGCCAGGGCTCCGGTACCTACGACGGCGTGATCGCCGGCATCGACTGGGTCACCGAGAACGCCACCGCTCCGGCCGTGGCGAACATGAGCCTCGGCGGCGGCGCGTCCACCGCCGTGGACGACGCGGTGCGCCGCTCCATCGCCGCGGGTGTGACGTACGCGCTGGCCGCGGGTAACGACTACGGCGCCGACGCCTGCAACAGCTCTCCCGCCCGGACCGAGGAAGCCATCACGGTCGGCTCCACCACGCGCACCGACGCGCGGTCGAGCTTCTCCAACATCGGCCGCTGCGTCGACATCTTCGCCCCGGGCAGTGACATCACGTCCGCCTGGATCGGTAGCGACACCGACTCCAGCACCATCAGCGGTACGTCGATGGCCACTCCGCATGTCGCGGGTGCGGCGGCGCTGTACCTGGCCGACAACCCGTCGGCGAGCCCGCAGCAGGTGCGGGACGCGCTGGTGGACAACGGCACCAGCGGCGTGGTGGGCAACCCCGGCAGCGGTTCGCCCAACGTGCTGCTCTACACCGGCGCCGGTAGCTCGGACCCGGACCCGAACCCCGAGCCTGAGCCGACCGAATGCGAGCCGGTCACCAACGGCACGGATGTCGACATCCCGAACCCGGGCACGGTCACCAGCACCATCGAGATCACCGGGTGCGAGGGCAACGCGTCGAGCAGCGCGACCATCGACGTGGACATCCGCCACAGCTACCGCGGTGACCTGGTGATCGACCTGGTCGCTCCGGACGGCGAGACGACCCGGTTGAAGAGCTCCTCGCTCTTGGACTTCGGCAGCGACGTGATCACGACCTACACGGCCGACCTGTCGAACTCGCCCGCCAACGGCACGTGGACGTTGCGCGTGCAGGACGTCTACTACGGTGACTCCGGCTACATCAACAGCTGGACGCTCACCCTGTGACGACTGACCGACTAACTCGTCCAAACCCCCGTCCGCACCGGTGACCGCTCCCGGTGCGGACGGGACACAACGAACGGAAGCGGTTATCGCCGAAGGCCGGACCCGGTCGCTTTCCCCTGCGAGCTCCAGGAAGCGACCGGGTCCGGTTCCTTTTATCCGACGTCCCTTACTTCGCGCTGCCGGCGGATTCACCGAGGAAGGCCTCGGGGGAGTCGTCCAGCATCTCCCACCAGGAGGTGTGGAGTGCGGGCGACACGGTGCCGGTGACGGGCGAGGCGAAGCCGCCGCGGTTCCGGTAGCCGGTGATGTCTTCCTGCTTGTGGCCGAGCCAGGTGCGGAAGTGCTCCACGGTCATGTCGACGTCGAACTTCGGGTAGTCCAGGTTCTGCAGGAGGTCCCGAAGGTGGTCGGCCTGGAACTCGACGGCCTCCATCATGCTGGACAGCGCCTCTTCCCGAGCCCGCCAGCTCGCGATCTCCTCGCGCATCTGGTCGGCGGAGGGGAGGTTCACACGGCCGAGTACGTAATCCCGGGCGTACCAGGCCTGCGCGTCGAACAACGTGAACGTGTAGTACAGGTCCTGCATGGCCAGGTACATCAGGTTCGGGTTGTCCACCCAGAAGACGCCCTTGTACAGGTTGTCCGGGTACAGGACGTTCTTGGTGCGCAGGCGCAGGCTGTTCTCGAGGAACGGGAAGTGGTGCCGGTAGCCGGTGCACAACAGGATCGTGTCCACTCGCCGGGAGCTGCCGTCGGCGAAGTGGGCCGTGTTCCCGTCCAGGCGGGTGAGCAGCGGGACCTCAGTGATCCCCTCCGGCCAGGCGAATCCCATCGGGGCGGTGCGGTAGCTGATGGTCACCGAGTTGGCGCCGTACTTCTTCACCTGAAGGGCGAGGTCCTCAGCCGAATAGCTGCTGCCGATGATGAGCAGGTCCTGTCCGGCGAACTCGCGTGAGTCCCGGAAGTCGTGTGAGTGCAGGATACGGCCGGGGAACTGCTCGAACCCGGGGAAGTCCGGCATGTTCGGGACGGAGAAGTGCCCGGTGGAAACGATGACGTAATCGAATTCCTCGGTGCGATGGTCGCCCGTTTTCAGATCCTCGACGGTGACGTTGAAGGTGTTCTTCTCGGCGTTGTGGGAAACCCATCGGACCGCCGTCCCGAACTGAATGTATTTACGAATGTCATTCTTGCGCGCCCGGCCCAGGAGGTAATCGTAAAGAACCTCGCGCGGCGGGTAGGAGGGGATGGGCTTTCCGAAATGTTCGTCGAACGTGTAATCCGCGAATTCAAGGCATTCCTTGGGGCCGTTCGACCACAGATGGCGGTACATGCTGGCGTGTACGGGGTCGCCGGCCTCGTCCACTCCGGTCCGCCAGGTGTAGTTCCACATCCCGCCCCAGTCGCTTTGCTTTTCGAAGCAGACCAGCTCGGGAAGCTCGGCCCCGTTCTTGCCCGCCTCCGCGAAGGCGTGCAATTGAGCCAATCCGCCCGGTCCCGCTCCGATCACAGCGACGCGCGATGCCATGTATTTCCTCTCCCTGTCAAATGAATTCCGTGCCGAAAGGCGAGTCACGGCCGGTGATTCCGTGGGGGTATTCGACGTCCTCGATGACGTGGATCGCACCGGACCGCGACGGAATCTTCGATGTCGGATCGGTACGCGAATGACCATAGGTTGGCCCGAGCGGGATTATCCAGGTTTCAGTGATGCATATCGCTGATCGGTCGTTCAATTCTTAAGATAACCTGAGAAAATGAGGGTGGTGTTCGTGGGACAATTCGGACAGTGCTAACCTAATTCGATTAGGCGTTTTTCTGATCGTTTCGGGGTTGCCACCGCAGAAAAGCCGACAGCCGGCCTCCCGGGGGGAGACCGGCTGTCATGGTCCGAACAGCTGGCGGGGCGGCTCTCAGTCCTCGAAAGCCTTGGCGATCAACGCCTTCTGCTCCACCTCGTGCACCTTGGAAGAACCCGCCGACGGCGCGGCCATCGGGCGACGTGCCACGACGTCGAGGCGCGGGAACACGTCGGGCATCCTGCGCGGCAGGTTCAGCCCGAAGAACGGCCACGCACCCTGGTTCTCGGGTTCCTCCTGCACCCAGAGCACCTTGTCGACGTGGCTGTACTTCTCCATCTCGGCGCGCAGCTTCTTCTTCGGCAGCGGGTAGTACTGCTCGATCCGGATGATCGCCACATCGTTCGCGCCACGCTTGCGGCGCTCCTCCACCAGCTCCCAGTAGAGCTTGCCGGAGGTCAGCAGCACCTTGCGGGTGTCCTCCGGGGCGATCTCCTGCTCACCGATGACCGATAGGAACTTCGAGTCACCGATGAAGTCCTCCACCGCCGAGGTCGCCGCCTTGTTGCGCAGCATCGACTTCGGCGTGAACACGATCAGCGGTCGGTTCACACCGTCCAGGGCGTGCCTGCGCAGCAGGTGGAAGTAGTTCGCCGGCGTGGACGGCATCGTCACCGTCATCGAGTGCTCCGCGCAGAGCTGGAGGAACCGCTCGATCCGGCCGGAGGTGTGGTCGGGACCCTGACCCTCGTGACCGTGCGGCAGCAGCAGCACCACGTCGGACACCTGGCCCCACTTCGCCTCACCGGACGAGATGTACTCGTCGATGACGGTCTGGGCGCCGTTGACGAAGTCGCCGAACTGCGCCTCCCACATCACCAGCGCCTCGGAGTTGGCCACCGAGTAGCCGTACTCGAAGCCCACCGCCGCGTACTCGGACAGCGCTGAGTCGTAGACCATGACCCGGCCCTGGTCCTCGGAGAGGTGCTGCAGCGGCGCGAACTCCTCGCCCGTCTTCCGGTCGATCAGCACCGCGTGGCGCTGGGAGAACGTGCCACGACGCGAGTCCTGGCCGGACAACCGCACCAGGCGTCCCTCCAACGCCAGCGAGCCGAAGGCGAGCAGCTCGCCGAACGCCCAGTCGATGTTGCCCTCGCGCGACATCTTCTGCCGCCGCTCGAGCACCGGCTTGACCCTCGGGTGCGGGGTGAAGCCCTCCGGCAGGTTGACGAACGCGTCGCCGATGCGCTCTATGACGTCGCGGGTCACCGCGGTCGGGACCTGGGCCGGCACCTGCTGCCGCTGCTCCACCGACGGGCTCGGCGCGATGGGGTGCTTCTCCAGCTCCCGGACTTCCTTGAACACGTGCTCGAGCTGGGTGGAGAAGTCACGCAGCGCCGCCTCGGCCTCCTCCATGGAGATGTCGCCACGGCCGATGAGCGCCTCGGTGTAGGTCTTCCGCACGCTGCGCTTGGCGTCGATGACGTCGTACATGCGAGGCTGCGTCATCGACGGGTCGTCGCCCTCGTTGTGGCCGCGGCGCCGGTAGCAGATCAAGTCGATCACGACGTCCTTGTTGAACGTCTGGCGGTAGTCCACGGCCAGCCGCGCCACCCAGTAGGCGGCCTCGGGGTCGTCGCCGTTGACGTGGAAGATCGGCGCGCCGATCATCTTCGCCACGTCGGTGGCGTACTGCGACGAACGAGCGTGTTCGGGCGCGGTGGTGAACCCGACCTGGTTGTTGATGATCACGTGCACGGTGCCGCCGGTGCGGTAGCCGCGCAGCATCGCCAGGTTCAGCGTCTCCGCCACCACACCCTGGCCCGCGAACGCCGCGTCACCGTGCAGCAGCACCGGCATGACGCTGAAGCCACCGGAGTCCCGCTCGCCCTTGTCCAACAGGTCCTGCTTGGCCCGGACGATGCCTTCCAGCACCGGGTCGACGGTCTCCAGGTGCGACGGGTTCGCCGTCAGCGACACCTTCGTCTCGCCGTCGCCGAACATGCGGAAGTACTTGCCCTCGGCACCGAGGTGGTACTTCACGTCACCGGAGCCGTGCGCCTGGCCGGGGTCGAGGTTGCCCTCGAACTCCTGGAAGATCTGCGAGATCGGCTTGCCGACGATGTTGGCCAGCACGTTCAGCCGGCCACGGTGCGGCATGCCGATGACGACCTCGTCGAGCTGGTACTCGGCGGCCCTGTCCAGCACCGTGTCCAGCAGCGGGATCATGGTCTCGCCACCCTCGAGCGAGAACCGCTTCTGCCCGACGTACTTGGTCTGCAGGAACGTCTCGAACGCCTCGGCGGCGTTGAGCTTGCTGAGGATGTACTTCTGGACCGCCGGGCTCGGCTTCTCGTGCGGAACCTCCACCCGCTCCTGGATCCAGCGGCGCTCGTCAGGGTCGAGGATGTGCGTGTACTCCACACCCACCGTGCGGCAGTACGAGTCCCGCAGCACGCCGAGCACGTCACGCAGTTTCATGCGTTCCTTGCCGGCGAAGCCGCCCACCGCGAACTCGCGGTCGAGGTCCCACAAGGTCAGGCCGTGGGACAGGATGTCGAGGTCCTCGTGCCTGCGCTGGCGGTAGTTCAGCGGGTCGGTGTCGGCCATCAGGTGGCCGCGCGTCCGGTAGGCCTCGATCAGCTTCAGCACGCGGGCGGTCTTGTCGATCTCCCCTTCGGGGATGTCCTCCACCCAGCGCACCGGCTCGTACGGGATGCGCAGCGAGGTGAAGATGTCGTCGTAGAAGCCGTCCTCACCGAGCAGCAGGCCGTGGATGCGCTTGAGGAACTCGCCCGACTCCGCGCCCTGGATGATGCGGTGGTCGTAGGTCGAGGTCAGCGTCATGATCTTGCTGACGCCGAGCTGGTTGAGCGTCTGCTCACTGGTGCCCTGGAAGGGGGCGGGGTACTCCATGGCACCGACGCCGATGATCGCACCCTGGCCCTGCTGCAGTCGTGGCACCGAGTGGTTGGTGCCGATGCCACCCGGGTTGGTCAGCGAGATCGTGGTGCCGGCGAAGTCGTCGGCGGTCAGCTTGTTGTTCCGCGCCTTGCGGACGATGTCCTCGTAGGCCTGCCAGAACTGGAGGAACGTCATGTTCTCGCAGTTCTTGATGGAGGCCACGACCAGGGAGCGCTGCCCGTCCTTGCCCTTCATGTCGATGGCGAGGCCGAGGTTGATGTGCTCAGGCGTCACCACGTGCGGCTTGCCGTCGATGACGGCGTAGTGCCGGTTCATGTTGGGGAAGTCGTGCAGCGCGCGGATCATCGCGTACCCGATGAGGTGGGTGTAGGAGACCTTGCCCCCACGGGCGCGCCTCAGGTGGTTGTTGATGACGATCCGGTTGTCGGCCATCAGCTTCGCGGGCACGGCGCGCACGCTGGTGGCGGTGGGGACGCTCAGCGAGGCGTCCATGTTCTTGGCGATGGTCGCGGCCACACCGCGCAGCGGCTTGCGCTCGGGCTCGCTCGGCTTCTTCGGCGGTGCGGTCCTCGCGGTCGCGGAGGTACCGGTGGAGCCGGGCGTGGACTGCGGCGGCTCGCTCTTCGGCGTGGCGGGTTTGGTCTTTGCGCCCTGGGGCGTGGTCTGGGGTGCCGCGACGGATTCCGTCTTCGGGGACGGGGACGTGGTCGGCGTCGCCGGCGCTGTCTGCTTCGGGGCGGTCTGCGTTGCTGGCTGGCCGTTGGCTGGCGACTTCTGCTCTGCGCCTTCGGACCGTGCCTGTGCATCCTGGCTGGGTTGGAAGTCGGCGAAGAACTCATGCCATGCGGCATCGACTGAGGAAGGGTCGTCGAGGAAGCGGTCGTACATCTCCTCGACGAGCCACTCGTTGGGACCGAATTGTGACGCAGGGCTGCTGCTGGACACGGCTAGGACTCGCCTCTATCCGTCTCGATCTTGGTTGGGTGATTCTCGCATCTACCAGGCTAACCCCCCGGTTTCGCCGCGTGTCACCGAACTCGCCGGCGACGTGGTGCGGAGCGCGCCCTCGCGGGACTGGATCGATAAGGTGAGAATCCCCACAGCAACCCTGGACGCTGCTTAGGCGTCACGGAAAGTGTATTGGCTTCATTGCCGGAAGCAACTGCGGAAGCGGTGAAGCAGCACTGCGAAGGTGGGGCAAACTCTCACATCTTGCGGCCGGTTCTGGCAATAGAGTGGGGTTTTCGTTGCCCCTTCGAGACCAAGGCCCCGGTGCTGCCCCCGCAAAACCCCAGATCAGCCGATTTGGAGCGGGTTCGGGTTGTCCGGATCACTCGCGTGCCACATCTTCGCGTACCGGCCGCCGGCGGCCAGCAGTTCCTCGTGCGTGCCCTGCTCGACGATGCGGCCGTGGTCCAGCACCACGATCACGTCGGCGCGCGCGGCGGTGGCCAGTCGGTGGGCGACCACGAACGTGGTGCGGGTCGAGGTCAGTCGGTCGGTCGCGCGAAGTACGGCGGCCTCGG
>SMEK01000120.1_pt1 | contig 31481 bp, 33 predicted proteins | sample 2456371 | NCBI WGS metagenome assembly SMEK01 (sample SAMN10132590, study PRJNA489261) | soil metagenome | isolation source: day1 antibiotic-loamy sand soil ammended with composted manure from dairy... | place: USA | collected 2015-04-01
GTCTGGTGCGATACAAGCATCCTCCCATGACCGCTATATCTCCATCTCTAGGGTCCGCTCCGCAGTACCGCTTCCTCTGGCCGGTATTGGCGGCTCTGCTCGTGATCGCCTGGAGTTCCGGATTTGTCGGCATCCGCTACGCCAATGAAGAAGCCAGCGCGGTTCTCTTGCTGTTCTGGCGCACGCTGCTGTCGGGAGTAATCCTTCTTCCCTTTGCCCTGGCTTTCGGGCCGAAGATACGCCTGCGCGCCCTGGTCTCTCAGGTCTGGTTCGGCGTCATGGCCGTATTCATTTACCTGGGTGGATTTGCGCTCGCGATCGAACAACGCGTCCCGACAGGTTTGGTGGCACTGATTTCCGATCTCGTGCCGCTCGCAATCGCGGCCATGGCCCATCCATTGGTGGGCGAGCGGCTCACCCGGCAGCAGTGGCTGGGCACTGCGATTGCCGTCTTCGGTGTTCTGATCGTTTCCTTCGACAGCCTGACCTTCGGAACCGCCCCTTTGTGGGCGTATGGTCTGACCATGGGCTCAATGATGGTGTTTGCCTTTGCTTCCGTGCTCCGCAGGGGCCGGGAGTCGCTGAACATGCCGGTTCACCAGAGTCTCTGCATCCACACGCTCACGGGTGCCGTTCTGTTCGGCATCTGCGCCCTGGCGCAAGGAGGGATCGCGCCGCCGCTGACGCGTGAGTTCGCGATCGGCATGGCCTGGCTGGTGCTGATTGCCACTTTCGCTTGCTACTGGGTGTATTACACCATGCTGCGGATATTCCCGGTTGCGAAGGTAAGTGCCGCAATCTACCTGAGCCCGCCGGTGACGATGATATGGGCGTGGATATTGTTCTCCGAGCCGCTGACTGTTTCGATGTTCGTCGGGCTGGGGGTAACGCTTGTGGGGGTCTGGTTGACTTCCCGCGACCAGGGTTGCGAAAACCAGGATTGATCGGCAGCGGGTGCCCGGTAGCGATTTCGCCTAGGCTTCCCCAAAGACCCGCCGGAAGATCGTATCCACGTGTTTGGTGTGATATCCGAGATCGAACTTCTCTCGGATCTCCGCCTCAGGAAGGGCAGCGGTGACTTCCTCGTCTCCCAGCAGTTCTTCAAGGAAATCCTTCCCCTGTTCCCAGACCTTCATGGCGTTGCGTTGGACGAGCCGATAGGCGTCTTCACGCGAAACACCAGCCTGCGTCAGCGCCAGGAGCACACGTTGTGAGTGAACAAGTCCCCGGAAGCGATTCAGGTTGTTCATCATATTGTCCGGATAGACCAGGAGCTTGTCCATCACGCCCGTGAGCCGCGCCAACGCGAAATCCAGTGTGATGGTCGCATCCGGCCCGATCATTCGTTCGACCGAGGAGTGTGAAATGTCGCGCTCGTGCCAGAGCGCCACATTCTCCATCGCCGGGAAGGCATAGGAGCGAACCATGCGGGCAAGGCCGGTCAGGTTTTCCGTCAACACTGGATTGCGCTTGTGCGGCATGGCGGAGGAGCCTTTCTGGCCGGGTGAGAAATATTCTTCCGCCTCAAGCACCTCGGTTCTTTGCAAATGGCGAATCTCGATGGCGACCCGCTCGATCGAAGAGGCGATGACGGCCAACGTGGCAAAGAACATGGCGTGGCGATCGCGCGGAATGACCTGGGTTGATACGGGCTCAGGCTTCAGGCCCATTTTCCTGGCCACATGTTCTTCCACGCGCGGGTCGATATTGGCGAAGGTGCCGACCGCGCCGGAAATGGCGCAGGTGGCGATGTCCTCGCGCGCGCGCACAAGCCGCTCGCGGGCCCGGGAAAACTCTGCATAGGCTTCGGCAAGCTTGATGCCGAATGTGGTGGGTTCCGCATGGATGCCGTGGCTGCGGCCAATGGTGATCGTGTTCTTGTGCTCGAAGGCGCGCCGCTTCAGCGCCGCAAGCAGGTCGTCGATATCGGCCAGCAAAATGTCGCTTGCGCGTGTAAGTTGCACGGCAAAGCAGGTGTCCAGAACGTCGGATGAGGTCATCCCCTGATGGATGAAGCGCGCATCCGGGCCCACAAACTCGGCAAGATGCGTCAGGAAGGCGATCACGTCATGCTTGGTTACGCGCTCGATCTCGTCAATGCGCGCGACGTCGAACTGCGCTGCGCCGCCCTTTTCCCAGATCGTCCTTGCTGCCTCCTTCGGAATGACGCCGAGATCGGCCAGCGCGTCGCAGGCATGTGCCTCGATCTCGAACCAGATGCGGAATCGAGTTTCTGGCGACCAGATGGCGACCATTTCCGGGCGGGAATAACGAGGGATCATGGATCAATCCTGGAACAAGAACTGGCGGGGTCCTAACAGAGCAAACGGGAATCCTCAACGCGCTTGCCGGACTGACCACGGGCAGATCGGCACCGCTGGCGGGCAACTGACGGGACAGGCTCACAGCCGACCGGTTACGGCCATCCACCGGAAATCCGGACCCTCGAAGCCATATTGGCGCACGGCGATGAGCACTGCAAAGGTCGAAAGCCCGTCCGTCGAAAAGGTCTGAACTCCGCCGATTCGGTAGCCGTTCGGGCATCCGCGGCTCTTCGGGATTGCCTTGTCCTCGTGCAGCAGTCTTGTCCTGCCCTGGTCGCGCGTCTCGATGCGCAGCAAACGAAAGCCCTTGGTCTCGCCCTGGCTGTTGCAAGTTTCCATGCCGGGCAGGTTGCCAAACGGGATTTCCTCAAGCCGGAATTCCAGCGGATCGTCGATCGGGGGAAAGACCGGGCGCGGATTGACCACGATACGGTAGGGATCGGCTGACAGTTCCGTCACCGCATTGAAGCCGGCCGTGAAACCGCGATTGGCGGCAAGCTCCGCCTGCGCCAGGATGGCTTCGCCCCGTTCTTCCGCCTGCCTTCTGGCGGCTTCTACATCCGCCCCCTCGTCGTCGAGCCTCACCCTGATTGGGGTGCCCTTGAGGAACTCGTCTTTGGCGGTGTCGATATAATAGCGGTTGGCATAGGGAAAGCCCGAGCCATCCTGCACCCCATATTCCTCGAAGGCGAACACGCTGCCGTCACGGCTGAAGCCAAGAATCTCCAAGGCCGCCGCATCGCCTGCCAGGGCAGGTAGGCTGTTTGCGGTCTGACCAAGCACTAGAATTGCGATGAGCGCTGCCAGTCGCACGAGTCGTCCTTTCTCCGATTCACTCCTGCGTATCTTGGCAGTTCCAGTCGCATTCCGCATCGGGATTGTTGGCGACGACGTCTAGCGGCTGATCCTGCGCCTCTCCGACCAAGCCAATGCCTGTCGGAGCGCCACCCCACGTGACACCAAACTGGGGCTATCGACGCGAGGCCCAGACAGGAAAGCGATCTCCCTGTGCCGGAGTGGCCGCGTGAACGCCGCGAGCGATTGCACGAGCCATGGTCGCGCCTGCCGCTGCGTAGAGTTCCAGGGCAACCTCAGGATCAGGCGCGATCCCGCTACGACCTGTAGCCAGCGCGAAGACCAGATCGCCGTCGAACGGTGTGTGAGCCGGCCAGATCGCCCGTGCAAAGCCGTCATGGGCGGCAATGGCAAGCCTTTTGGCCGCGGCCTTGGTGAGTATGGCGTCGGTGGCGATTACCGCGATTGTGGTGCTCTGGATCGGCTCGGCGCTCCGGTGCTTGAGCACCATGTCCTGCGCATCGGCCGGCAGCGGCTGCGGCCAGCCAAGGCCGCCAAATTCGTCGCCGATTTCAAAAGGCGCGGCCCAGAAGTGCCGGCTCTTTCCCACCGTCACGGAGCCAACCCCGTTTGCAGCGGCGAGGGCGCCCACCGTTATTCCACTCTCAAGCACCGTGGAGGCTGAGCCGAGACCTCCCTTCAACCCTGCGGTGGTGGCGCCGGTCCCCGCTCCCACGCTTCCGAGCATGAAGCTTTCGGCCGCTGCCTGGGTGGCTCTGTAGCCGATCTCGCGATAGGGCGAATGCCGCCCCCAATCCTTGTCGCCGCCATTGGTCAGGTCGAACAGGATTGCAGCCGGCACGATGGGCACGATATGGCCGAAGGCGTTGAAGCCGATGCCCTTTTCGCGCAACGCGGCCTGTACGCCCGAAGCGGCATCCAGACCGAAGGCCGAGCCGCCTGAAAGCACGACTGCATTGATCCCGTCCACCAGGTTGTGGGGTTCCAGAAGGTCCGTTTCGCGCGTGCCTGGCGCGCCGCCGAGAACCTGGACCGCGGCCACGGTGGGCTCGGCGCACAGAACCGCCGTGGCGCCCGATTTGAGCTGCGGATCTTCGGCATTCCCCACGCTGAGGCCAGCCACATCCGTGATGAGGTTTCTCGGTCCAGCGCGCATCTTCATCATTGTCCGTTGTCGGCCACAGCCACGAACTGTCCGCCAGTGAAACGAAAGAGACGATAGGGATTGGCCGTGAGATCACCCTTTTCGTCGAAACGGATGGGGCCGATGGCAGTGTCAAAATCCCTGTTCGGCATTTTTTCAGCCAGCGTGCCGCCTTCGCGCGCGGCGGCTTCTGCCGCATCGTGCGCAACCTGGACGGCAGCGTAGGCGGGCAGGACGTAGCCTTCCGGAAAGACCCCGGCAGCCTTGAATGCCTCAAGCACCTTCCTGTCGGCGATGTCGGCCCATTCGGGCAGGGCAATCATCAATGTTCCCGGTGCATAGGGAATTTCTGCATCAGCTACCCGCAGCGTTTCGCCGCCGGCAAAGATGGTTTCGGCATCGAGATTTGCGGCGTCACGACCCATGATGGCGACGTCTCTACCCTCGCCACCGACAAAGACCCGCGCCGCCCCCGCGCGCTTGAGCCGAGCCACCAGGCCGATCTGGTTGTCGGTATCCGGGCGGTATGTGTCGATGAAAACTGGCTTCAGCGCCACCTGCTCGGCTGCGTTGCGTACCGACTCGGCAAGCTCCCGGCCGTAGATCGTGCCGTCGTCCACAATAGCGAACAGGTCGTCGCGCCACAGTTTCGCAACCATTGTTGCCGCGGCGCTGCGTTCGTCGTCGCCGCGGGGGCCAAGCCGGAAAACGATCCAGCCCGTCTTGGCGCGCAGATCGGTAAGGCTTTCGGTGCGCACACCCACGGTAATGACCGGAATGCGGGCCTCCATGAGAATCGGAAGCGCCGCCTCTATGGCTTCCGTGCAGAGGAAGCCCACCACGACATTCACCTTTGCATCTGCCAGCCTTCTTGCGGCAGCTTGCCCACCGGCAGCAGTGCACAGGTCATCCGCCGTCGTCACCTCGGCGCCAACATTTTTCGCGGCGATCTCCGCCCCGGCGCTGATCTGACGGCCAAGCAGGGCATTCGGACCTGAAAGCGGCGCGGCCACTCCAACGCTCAGCGTCTGCGCCTGAGTTCCGGTGGCTGCCATCAGGCAGCAAGCGCCGGCTATGACGGCAAGGGATCGGCGCATGCTAGGCTCCCCGAGCTCCACTGCGCTTGCGCGCGGGGCAGGCTGACGCCGTGGTTTCTAACGGCTGGGATGTTTGGGTGCAACACGACGAAATCGCGATAGGCGCCATTAATACTTCGCTTGTAGCATCCGCATTCGGCCCATACATAGTCGGAAAACTCTATTTGGACATTGGCGGTGTTGAAGAAAAACGATATCGGGCCGCAGGCCTATCGCGACGCGATGAGCCATTTTGCCGGCCATGTGCATGTAGTGACCACCGATGGACCCGGAGGGAGGCGGGGTGCCACGGTCATCGCTGCCTGCTCGGTATCTGACACGCCACCCACGGTCCTGGTTTGTCTCAATCGCGAGAACCCCAGGAACGGGCCTTTTCTCGTCAATGGCAAATTCGCGCTTAACACGCTTGCGTCACACCACCAGTCTCTCGCGGCCGGCTTTTCGGGCCAGACCGGTTTGCCGCCCGAAGAGCGCTTCGCCCTTGCCGAATGGGATGTCATTGCCACCGGTGCGCCTACGCTTAAGGACGCGCTGGCCGTTTTCGACTGCGAGCTGATCGACTACAAGGATCTGGCTACCCATCGCGTGCTGTTTGGCAAGGTGACAGGCCTGCGCATCGGCGATAATTTGAGCCCGCTGATTTACCACGACCGCGGCTATCATATCCTGTGACGTGCCCGGCCGCAGGCACGGAGTACCGATGACGAAACCGCACCCGCGCCCACTGCCAGGATCGATCGACGAGACGCTCGACCTGTTGACCCGAGCTGACTATGTCGCCGACCGTTCGCTTGCGACGGTGCTTTTCCTGTCGCTTCGCATGAAGCGGCCCATGTTTCTCGAAGGCGAGGCAGGCGTGGGCAAGACGGAGATCGCCAAGGTGCTGGCCCAAGCCCTGGGACGCCGGCTGATCCGCCTGCAATGCTATGAAGGACTGGACGTTTCTTCCGCCGTCTACGAGTGGAACTATGCCGCGCAGATGATCGAGATTCGCATGGAGGAAGCCGCCGGCAAGGTAGAGCGCGCCGCCATGGAGAAGAACGTCTTCTCGGAAAAATACCTTATCCGTCGGCCGGTTCTTGACGCATTGACCGGAGAGCTCGGGGCTGCCCCCGTCTTCCTTATCGACGAGCTTGACCGCACCGACGAGGCATTTGAGGCATTTCTGCTCGAAATCCTGTCCGATTTCCAGGTCACGGTGCCTGAACTTGGCACCATCAAAGCCCAGGAGCCACCCATCGTGGTCATCACCACCAACCGCACGCGCGAGATCCATGACGCGCTGAAGCGGCGGTGCCTCTATCATTGGGTGGATTATCCGGACGCGGAGCGTGAACTTGAGATCGTACGGCGCAAGGTTCCTCAAGCCGGCAAGCGGCTTGCCGCCGAGATCGTGTCCTTCATCCAGAAGCTTCGGCAGGTCGAGCTGTTCAAGGCCCCCGGCGTCGCCGAGACGATAGACTGGGCCAACGCGCTCAACGAGCTGGACAAGGTGGCGCTCGATCCGGAGACCATATCCGACACCATCGGCGTACTGCTGAAATACCAGGACGACATCGCCCGCATCGGTCAGGGCGAGGGCAAACGGATTCTTGAGGAAGTGAAGGCCGAACTCGCGGCAGCGGAGTAGGCTCTTGAGCGGCGCTGTTTCCGTGCCTGCGGAAGGGCGGCCTGAAAGCCGCATCACCGACAACATCGTCTATTTTGCCCGCACCCTGCGCAAGGCCGGATTGAGGGTCGGCCCGGCCTCCGTGAAGGACGCCATCGAGGCGGTTCTGGCCGCCGGCATTGGCAATCGCGATGACTTTTACTGGACACTGCATGCGGTGTTGGTGAAGCGAAGGGAAGATCACGCGACCTTCGATGAAGCCTTCCGGCTGTTCTGGCGGTCGCGGGGCCTGATAGAGAAGATGTTGGCGATGTTCTCGCCAACCGCTCCCGACAATCGGGAGCCGCAAAGGCTCCGGCCGGCGGAAAGCCGCGTCAGCCGCGCTCTATTCGAGGGCCACGAGCAGAAGCGGCCAGTGAAGGAAGAGCCGGAGATCGAGGTCGATGCCCGCTTCACGGCCTCTGGCAACGAGCTTTTGCGCACGCGGGACTTCGCCCAGATGACTGCGGAGGAACTGGCGGCCGCGCGCCAGGCAATTACGGAACTGAAGCTGCCATTCGACACGCTTGCGACGCGGCGCTTCAGGCCCGACAGGGCAGGGCGCAGGATCGATCCCCGCGCCATGATGCGCTCGGCTTCCCGAACCGGTAGCGGGCTGATTCTGCCGCAATTCCGCTCTCCTCGCGAGGTTCATCCGCCGCTGGTGGTTTTGGCGGATATTTCCGGCTCCATGAGCCAATACACGCGCATCTTCCTGCATTTCGTGCATGCGTTGGGCGAAAAGCGCCGCCGCGTGCATGCCTTCGTCTTCGGCACCAGGCTAACCAACATCACGCGCCAGATGCGCCATCGAGATCCCGATCAGGCACTCGCCGATTGCTCGACTGCGGTGAAGGATTGGTCCGGCGGCACGCGCATCGGCGAGGCCCTGCGCGAGTTCAATCGGCTGTGGTCGCGCCGCGTGCTGGGGCAGGGCGCCATCGTTCTGCTGATAACCGACGGGCTGGAGCGTGACCAAATCGGCAATCTGGCAGCGGAGATGGAGCGCCTGCACAAATCCTGCCGCAGGCTGATCTGGCTGAACCCCTTGCTGCGCTTCGACGGCTTCGAGGCGCGCGCTCAGGGCATTCGCGCCATGCTCCCCCATGTCGACGAATTTCGCCCGATCCACAATCTTGCATCACTGGGCGATCTGGTCGCGTCTCTCGACCGGGGTGCGCATCACGCTACCGACCCGCGCCGCTGGCTTGTGTAGCCAAAAGCAGGGGTTGCCAGCAGGCGCTTGGTGTAGCCATATATAACGGTGCAAGGGAGGCGCTGTCATGGACAAGCCGGCGCAGATCGATGAGGCGCGCGATCCGCTAAGTATCGCGGAACACTGGATTGAAGACGGAAGAGCGGTCGCGATCGCCACCGTGGTGGAAACCTGGGGTTCCGCGCCTCGGCCGGCGGGGAGCCATCTGGTCATCGATGAAGAGGGCAATTTCCACGGCTCCGTTTCCGGCGGTTGCGTGGAAGGTGCTGTGGTGACGGAGGCCATGGATGTGCTCAGTACCGGCGAGCCGAGGATGCTGGAGTTCGGCGTGGCCGACGAGACGGCATGGCGGGTCGGCCTTTCCTGCGGGGGGCGCATCAAGGTCTATGTGGAGCGGTTGTCCTGAGCCATGGACGCGGGGCTGCTCAAGCAATTGAATGCAGAGCGTCGGGCGCGCCGCGCCGCCATACTGGTCACTGACCTTGAAGGCGGTGCGGACCGACTGATCCGGGAAGGCGACGAGGTAGAAGGCGAGCTTGGTGAAGCCGTCGCCCGGGCTTTCCGCAGCGGGCGGTCCGTAGCAGTCGAGGCCGACGGCAGGAAGCTGTTCCTGAACGCCCATTTGCCGAGCCCGCGCCTGGTAGTCATCGGCGCCGTTCATATCAGCCAGGCGCTTGCGCCGATGGCCAGTCTGGCAGGCTACCCAGTGGAGATCGTGGACCCTCGCACGGCCTTCGCCACTGCCGAGCGCTTTCCCGGCGTGGCGCTTCATGCGCAATGGCCGCAGGATGTTTTGGAGCGACAGCCGCTGGACCGCTTTACGGCACTTGTCGCGGTCACTCACGACCCCAAGATCGATGATTTTGCACTGAAAGCCGCGCTGGACGCAGATTGCTTCTATGTAGGCGCCCTTGGCAGCCGCAAGACGCATGCGAAGAGGGTGGAGCGGCTGCTTGCTCTGGGGGCGACGAGTGCCCAGATCGAGCGCATTCACGCGCCAATCGGCCTGGAGATCGGCGCGGCAAGCCCGTCGGAGATTGCGGTAGCTGTTCTGGCGCAGGTCATTTTGGCCTTCCGCTCGCGCGGGCGGGAGGCGAGGGGAGAGGCGGCGTGAAATTCGGACCGGTTTCGCTGGACGAAGCCGAAGGGGCAATTCTGGCGCATTCAACTGTGGTTGGCGGCCGCCGCTTCCGCAAGGCGCATCGGCTGTCTGCGGATGACATTGAGGCTTTCCGCGCCGCGGGGGTCAGGGAAATCGTCGTCGCCAGACTGGCTGACGATGACGTGGAAGAAAATGAGGCCGCCACCAGAATCGCCGGTGCGCTGCGCTTTTCCGGCATCGAGGCTCGGCCCGCGGCCACCGGCAGGGTAAATCTGCATGCCACGCTCTCGGGGATATTCACTGTCGATCGGCCGCTGATCGACGCCATGAATCTGGTCGATCCGGATATAACGATCGCCACCATGCCGCCCTTCTCTCCAATGGTGGAAGGACAGATGGTGGCGACGATCAAGATCATTCCCTTCGCCGTACGCGAAGACGTGCTGCAGCGGGTGTTATCGCTGGCGGCAGGACGCGAAGCTTTCCGCATGCATGCCTATCGGCCCATGCGAGTCGGGGTGGTGCAGACGGTCCTGCCCTCGATCAAAGGCAGCGTCCTCGACAAGACGTTGCATGTCACCGAAGAACGGCTGAGCCGCACCGGCAGCACGATTGCGGCTGAAATCCGCACGCCCCATGCGGCGCCAGACGTGGCCAGCGCCATTGAGAAGCTGGCTCGCGACAGCGACATGGTGCTGATTTTCGGCGCATCCGCGATGAGCGATCCGGATGAAGATGTCATTCCGGCGGCTATCCGGGGTTCGGGCGGTACGGTCTTTCGTGCGGGAATGCCGGTCGATCCGGGCAATCTCTTCGTCCTCGGCGAGCGGGAGGGAAAGCCGGTATTGGGCGCTCCAGGCTGCGCACGCAGCCCGAAGCTGAACGGCTTCGACTGGGTGCTGGACCGGCTGCTCTCCGGGATTCCAGTCACGCGGGAAGACATAGCCGGCATGGGCGTCGGCGGCCTGCTGATGGAAATACCGACGAGGCCGCAGCCGCGCGAGGTCTTGCCGGCGAACAATGGCCTCGACGTCCACGCCGTACTGCTCGCCGCGGGCCGGTCAAGCCGCATGGGCGGCCCCAACAAGCTGCTGGCGCTTTTCGAAGGCAAGCCGCTCGTTCGGCGCGTGGCCGAGCGCGTGCTGGAATCTTCCGTTGCCGGGCTGGTCGCGGTGACCGGCCATCAGCGTGAGCGCATAGAAGCCGCCCTTGCCGGTCTGAACCTGACGCTCGTTCACAATCCCGATTTCGCCGAGGGGCTATCGACATCGCTGAAGGCCGGCGTTGCGGCGCTTCCCGCGGGAGCTTCTGGCGCATTGATCGTTCTTGGGGACATGCCCGAGGCCTCTCCCGCCGATTTCGACCGGCTGGCAGATGCCTTCCGCAAGGCGGAGGGCCGGGCAGTGGTGCGCGCCACCTGCAACGGCAAGCGCGGCAACCCTGTAATCCTGCCACGCTCGCTCTTTGAAGCAGTCGCCAGGCTTGAGGGCGACACGGGCGCGCGGCACCTGGTGGAATCCGAAGGGCTGGACGTGATCGACGTGGAGATAGGGCAAGGCGCATCCCTTGATGTCGACACGCCAGACGCGCTGGAGCGAGCCGGGGGCCTGTTGCAGGGTTGATGCTCCGGCGTTGACAAAGGCCCGGCCCGAAGGCAGGGGCTTGTCCATGGCCAGACCCTTGATACATGCCGTTGCCGTCGCGCTCCTGTTTGCGGCTTCCGTCCTGTTTTCTGCCCCTCCCGCTTCTGCGCTCACGCTTAAGCCATACAAGGACGATCTTTTTGCCTATCCGGCGCTGCTTTCCTCCGACGGGGGCGAGCTCTACCGCGTCTTTGACTATCGCGAACTGCGAGACATCAACCAGCGTGACCAGGTGCCTGAAAAGCGTGTCCGGGCAGAATATGTTTCGCTGGGCGTGCGCCGGGTACAGCGCGATCTGGTGCTGAAGAGCGAGACCGGAAACGTGCGCCATTACGCCGTTGGCCGAACCGAGGGTGCGTCCGTCATCGTTCTTTATCTGCACGGACAGGGTGGCTCGCGCCGTCAGGGCGTGGACGACTTCACCTTTGGTGGCAATTTCAATCGCATCAAGAACCTGATGGCCGACAATGGCGGACTCTATCTCGCACCGGATCTTGGGGATTTCGGCGAAAGGGGCGCGGCGCAGATTGCGTCGTTGATCGGCCATTACGCGCAGAAATCGCCCAAGGCCAGGATTTTCGTCGCTTGCGGTTCGATGGGCGGCCAGGTCTGCTGGAAGCTGGCGCAACGAAAGGATACGGGCGCCCGGATCGATGGTCTTCTGCTGCTCGGCTCAATGTGGGACGAAGGCTTTCTGTCCAGTACCGCCTTCAAGCGACAGATACCGGTCTTCTTCGCGCAGGGCAGCAAGGACCCGGTCTTTCCGGTTGGCCGCCAGGAAGCCTTTTTCCGCTCGATACTGGCCAGGGTCCCGACCTATCCCACGCGCTTCGTGCGTTTCGAAACGGGAACACACGGCACGCCAATCCGCATGACGGACTGGCGCGAAACCCTGAACTGGATGCTCTCGGTGAAACGCTGACTAGCTTCAGGGTGCGGTGTAGTAGTCCACCACCGTTTCCGGATTGATCTCCTCGTCATAGGAAGCATCGACGTCGTACTTCACCAGTGCGAAGTCGCCATTCCGGAACAGATAGGTTCCTGTAGACGAAGCATCCCCAACGCCCCGCCACTTGGCGAAGGTGGTGATGGTGAAGCTGGCCTCGTCATAATGCGAGTTGAAGGCAACATCCTCAACCTGGAAGCCGATGACGGCAACGGATTCCACCTTGCCTTCGTGGTCGCCATTTTCGTAGCGGATATCAAGCTCGGGGACGGCGAACTGCAACTGCCTGATCCTGCCGCTATCGTCAGCCAGATAGTAATAAGCGCTCTCGTTGTAGGCACCCATGTCGCAGAAAAAGCGGAAGAGCCGCACCTCGCGTTCCGGCGCATCGGCTCCCGCGTCCTTGTCCTGGTAGCGGATGGTATATGCGACAGGCTCGGTTGAAGGCGCTCCCTCAGGCGTCTCGTTTTCGCACTCGTCTTGATGAGTTGCAGCGAAGGCCTTCTTTGCTGCTTCCAGTGCGGCATCCCGGTTCGAAGGCTCGGGCCCGTCGCCACATCTCTCCGGCAACGCCTCTTCCAGGTCGCCGGACGCCGGCTTCAACACGCCTTTCTCTATATGGATCGGATCGAATGGCGGTTCCTGAATCTGTGCGTTGACTTGCCGCAGCGTGTAGCAACCGGCAAAAAGCCGCTGGTCGCCCGTAATGGACGTTGCTCTTATGGCAACGGGCACTGCGAAGAATATGCTGCCGGCCGCCCCTTCCTCGGCAACGCCGCCTATGCGCAGCTCGACTGCATTCGTATCCGCATAACCCCTGGCGAAACTCGCAAAGTCCTTGGCAGGTTTCGTCTCGCCGAAATAGCTCCATGCGCGAGCGTATTCTTTTCGATTTATGGCGTTGTAAAATGAACGGATTACGGATTCTGCGCTGGAGCGGTCGTCAACATAGTCCGCCTGGGCGATGGCGACCTGCGTGCAGGCGAAGAACATGGCGGCCGCAGCCGCGATACCGTCGGCGATTCGCATGCTTGTCCTCCCTTAGGGCAAGGGGAGTCTAGCAGGGAATGCGGCGCCGCGGTGACGTGGCCGGCGCGATGTAGCGTAGACGCGCTGGGATTTCCGGACCTAGCGTTCAGCCATTTCACGGGCGATGCGTGGGAAATCGGCCGGCTTGATGCCGATGTCGGCGCGATCCGAGTTGCTCATCGCGTTCAGTATTGCAAGAGCCGCGCGATAGCGCGCCTGCTCATTCGGGCGGGGGCGGGACAGAAGTTCGGTCAGGAACTCCATGCTGTGTTCTCCTGTCTGTCCTCCCGCGCACAAGATAGCCAATCCAGGGTTGTTGTGCAGTGCAACAAATGCATGGCTGGCATGCAGAGCCACGATCATGTTCGCCTCAAAAGCGGCGGGATTATCGTCGGCGGGCGGCCTGGAATCGTAAATTGCGTCCTATCCCGCCCATTTTTTTTTAACGCACGCCCTCTATTCTCGGTGCCGAACGCGCACTGATCGGGGGAGGCCGAAATAGCAACAGGAGCCAAGCGGGATTTCGCCGCCCTCCTCGATGATCTCTTTGCTGCCTCGGGCGAAGAGAAGGAAGCGGCCGGCGCCAAGCCCTCCATTCCCTTCGATTACCTGTCGGTGCTGGATGAGCTTCATTCGGGGCGTATCAGGGTTTCCGGCGATACGATGGCGGCTGAATACCGCGAGTCGGGACCTGACATGGCAGCAGAGTTCGCTGCTCTGCTTGAACAGGCCCGGCTTGCGCTTGCCGATGAAGACCCCGCTCCCAAGGAAGTTCTGCCACCGATCGACCCCGAATCGATTGCTGCCGAACTCGGATTGGATCGCCAGTTGGGGCGGGCAGAACTTGGGCGGCTACGTCGCAACTTTGCCTTCCACAACCATCCCGACCGGGTAGCTCCGCATCTGAGGTCGCGAGCAATCATCCGCATGCAGGTCGCCAACATGCTGATCGACGATGCTGCGCGCAAGGCGAGGGCGAACACGCGCGGCTGAAGGCCGGCGCCACTTTCGCAAGCCCTTGGCTCCGGCATCGCAAATCCCTATTGTCCGGGCATCGCGCAATCCGCGCCGATAACCTCCCGGAGACTTTCATGCAGACACGCCGCCTCGGCCGCACCGATCTTGTTGTTTCGCGCATATGTCTTGGTTCGATGACATGGGGGCAGCAGAACACCGAGGAGGAAGGCCACGCGCAAATGGACCTTGCCTTCTCGCGTGGCGTCAATTTCATCGATACGGCTGAGCTCTATCCGATCCCGCCAAGCCCGGAAACGCAGGGGCGCACAGAGCGAATCATCGGCACATGGATGAAGGCCAGGGGCAACCGCGACAAGGTGATACTCGCCTCAAAGGTTGTTGGCCGCACCTCGAACGACTGGTTTCGCGGCGGTCGCCCTTCCAGGCTCGTGCGGGCGGACATCATGGATGCCGTGGACAAATCGCTTGCCCGCCTGCAGACCGACTATATCGACCTCTACCAGATCCACTGGCCCGATCGGGATGTTGCCTGGGGCGCCAATCCGACCCGTTACGGCGCGCCGCCGCGGGCCGACATTGCGGCCGTGACCGAACCTGAAACTCCCATCGCCGAAACTCTTTCGGTTTTCGACGAGTTGGTGAAGGCCGGCAAGATCCGACACTTTGGCCTGTCAAACGAAAGTTCTTGGGGCGTGATGCGCTTTGTCTTCGAATCGGAGAAGGGCGTGGGCCCGCGCGTCGCCTCGGTCCAGAACGCATATAACCTCGTCAACCGGACCTTCGAGGTGAATCTCGCGGAGGTCTGCGAACGGGAAGACATCTCGCTGCTTGCCTATTCGCCCCTCGCGCAAGGCTATCTCACAGGCAAATACGATCATGGCGCACGGCCGGCCGGATCGCGCACCGCTCTTTTCAATCGTGGGCAACGCTATGAAAAGCCGAACGCCGCCGAGGTGCTGCTGGAATACAACGAGCTGGCCCGAAGCTTTGGCATGGAGCCGGCCCTGTTTGCCGCCGCCTTTGTTCTGAACCGGCCCTTCCTGACTTCGAGCATTGTCGGGGCGACATCGCTCACGCAGCTCGAAACCGCGCTATCGGCAGTTGACGTGAAATGGACCAGGGAGATGCAGGACGCCGTTGATGCAGTGCATCAGCGAGTGGGTAATCCGTGCCCGTAGGGCGGTCCCGTGCCTTCAGCGGTGCTTTCCTCCGAACCCGGTCAGGAAGGCGGTGAGGTTTTCGCCAAGTTCATCGCACAGGTAACCGCCTTCCTGCACGATGACGGTAGGCAGGTCGAGCGAGGCAATGGCCTCGCCGATCCGCGCAAAGCCGTCCGTGGAGACGGATAGGCCGCCAAACGGGTCACCTTCAAATGCATCCAGCCCGAGCGCGACCACGAGCGCACCGGGCGCATGGGCGCGGATGCGCCGCATCGCCACGCGCAATGCTTCCAGAAATTTGTCGTCGCCGGACTTACGAGCCAGCGGCAGGTTGAGGTTGTAGCCCAGTCCCTGGCCTTCGCCGCGCTCGTCTGCATGGCCCCAGAAAAAGGGATAGAACCGTACCGGATCGGCATGGAGCGAGACGGTAAGCACGTCAGCGCGCGCATAGAATATGCCTTGGGTGCCGTTGCCATGATGCAGGTCCACGTCGAGGATGGCGACGCGATCTGCCTGTCGGCGCAGCGTCTGTGCCGCCACGGCAGAATTGTTGATGAAGCAGAAACCGCCGGCGACGTCGGCAAAGGCATGATGGCCGGGCGGGCGGCAAAGCGCATAGGCGGCTGGCACCCCGGCCATCACCGTTTCCGCGGCTTCGACTGCGCTCCAGGCGCTCCACAGGGCGCTTTCCCACGTTTCGGAGGAGATCGGGCAGGAGGTATCGGCCATGTGATAGCCGGCCTGGCCGACTGCGGAAGCCGGGTAGGAACCGTTGCGTGCGATCGGGTGAATGTTCGGGATGACTTCCTCGGAAGCTCCCTCAATGCGCTGCCAGCGAGGGAAGATGTGTTGGAGAAAATCGAGATACTCCGGCGTGTGCACCGCAGCGATCGGGCCGAGGCCGTGATTGCGCGGGCGCTCTATGGTGCAGCCGGCCGCCTTCGCCCCGGCAAGCAGGCGCTCCACGCGTTCCGGCTTCTCCGGATTCGGCTGCGGTGCGCCGCTGGAAAGGAACATTTTCGGGTCGTGCCGCTTCTGCTCAGCCGCGTAAAACGCCTTCATGAATCCCTCAGTCTTCCTTCTCGGCAAAGGCAAGGAAAGCCTCGCCGGTCAATCTATGAACCTGGTCGCTCGCGCGATGGGTGATGCCGATACGCTCGTAAAAGCGCTGGGCTTTATGGTTGCCGGTATCGACAGCAAGTTCAATGTAGGCGCCGCCCCGATCCCGCACTTCGCGCGCCAGATGCCGCAGCAGCCTTTCCCCGATCCGCCCACCGCGGAATTCATCAGCCACGAAAAGATCCTGCACATAGGCCCCGGGCCGGCCCATCCAGGTCGAATAGATCGGGAAATACAGGCACATGCCGGCGAATTTTGAATCGATTTCTGCAATCAGGACGGAAAAATGCGGATTGGCTCCGAAGCCGTCCCGCCGGATGTCCTCCGGCGTGCTGGTGATCTTGTGGGCCTCGCCGATGGTTTTGCCTATCCCGATGAGCGCGCCGTGAATGACGTCCGCGTCCTCGGGCCGGGCATGGCGTATGGTGACTGCCGAACTGACGATGGCTTTCGGGTATGCCGAGGTCATCCTTTTCCTTTCAGCATCCGTTCGGTCAGTGGTTGAGCGGCAGGTCCAGTTCCTTCGCGAGGGCTTCCAGCGTGTCTGCCAGCAGTCCCATGATCTCGCCGATCTGTTCGCGCGTCACGATCAGGGGCGGGCATACCATGAAGTTGTCACTGTCGGGACCTCCCTTCACGCGGCGGGAATAGATGATGAGCCCGCGCTCGAAGGCCAGGTCGATAAGGCGCACATTCGCATTCAGTTCGCGCGGGAGCGGGACCTTCGCATCCGGATCGGCGTATAGTTCGCCGCCAAGCAGCAGGCCCTTTCCTCGAATGTCCGCCACGAAGGGGAAGCGGGCCGAAAGGCCCTCCAGTTCCGCCTTAAGTATATCGCCCATTTTCGCCGCGTTCTCGACGAGGCCGAGCCGATCCGTCTCGGCAAGAACGGCTCCGCCGGCCGCGCAGGCGACAGGGTTGCCGCCATAGGTATGGCCGTGGAGGAAGCCGCCCATCTCGATGACAGGCCCCACGACGCGCTCCGAAGCGGCGAGCGCCCCAAGAGGCGCATAGCCGGAGGAAAGGCCCTTCGAAAGGGAAACGATATCCGGTCGGCAGCCCCAATGGTCGCCGCCGAGGAACCTTCCGGTGCGGCCAATGCCGGTCATCACCTCGTCATGGATGAGCAGGATTCCAAACTTGTCGCATATCTCGCGGATTCGCGCGAAATAGCTGTCTGGCGGAACCAGCGCTGCGGTGGCGGCGCCGCCAATGGGCTCCATTATGAAGGCGAGCACGCTTTCAGGCCCTTCTGCCAGGATTTTCTCCTCAAGCATGTCGGCGTAGCGCAGTCCGCGTTCTTCCAGCGAAAGGTTGTCTCGATCGCGGTGGACGAAGGGCGCCGGAATCAGCGGCATGGCATGACCCATCTCCCGGAAGGCCGGGGTGAGTACATCGTCGCCAGTGACACCGAGCGAGCCGACGGTAATGCCGTGATAGGACGGCATGCGCCCAATGATTTTCCAGCGGTTTGGCTGGCCGGTGGCGACGGCCCATTGCCGCGCGAGCTTCAGGCAGGCTTCCACCGCTTCCGATCCGCCCGAGACGAAATAGATGCGGTCGAGCCCTGGCAGGCGAGCGGCAAGGTCGCGCGCCAGATCCAGCGCCGGCTGGTTTTCGAAGTGAATCGTGTAGGCAAAGGACACCCGGTCCATCTGCCGTTTCATGGCTTGGATCACGGCGCGGTTGCCATGGCCGATGTTGACGTTCACCGCCCCGGAAGACCCGTCAATGTAGCGCTTGCCCGTCGAGTCCCACATGTAGATGCCGTCGGCGCGATCCACCAGGGGGCGTGGTGCGCGGGTGAAATGGAAGAGATTCGGCCGTATGGCGGTCTGTGCGTTCATGCTTTCCTCTCAGGTGCGGCCGAGATAGCGGTCCAGCACGTTTCTGGTCACGCGCTCCACCATGGCGTCGGCCCTCAACAGGCCGGCTACCCACTCGCAGGTTCCGGCATGGAAGACTTCGCCCTTGCCTCGCCGGAAGTTGACGATCATGCCGTTGGAGTAGCGGACCTTTTCAAGGTTCTCGTCGCTGGGGGAACCATAGAGCGTTTCAGCCACGAAGCGGCCATCCTCGTCGCCGAAGAATTGGTCCTCCAGCGGAACGTCGGCGCTTTCCTCGACCTGGCAGGCCATGGCGAGCGCAAGAATCTCCAGCCCGTCCGGCGCGCCGCTTGTCGCGGTTGGATAGGGCAGGCCGTGGCGCATCTCGTAATCCAGCCCATCCACCTCATAGCCGTAGATGTGGCTTTCAGCACCCAGTATGTCGCCGTAATAGAGACCGGTGCCGGCAAATGCCCAATGCCCGGGGCGGTAGATGGGAAAGCCACGCACGCCGCGAGGGGCGCATCCGCCCCAGCCGGCATAGATGCCGTTCGATGCGTTGAGCCCGAAGGTCTTGCAGCCGGGGCGGCCGATCTCGGGCGCCTCCCAGCTGTTGGTTGCGCGCGTCACGTCGCCGCCGCGATAGACCGGATCCTCGGCGCGGGCCCGATATTTGTAGCAGACCTGCTTGCGTCCTTGGTCCTCCAGTCTCGTCTGCCACATGAAATTGCCGGCAAAACGCGCTGCACGGCCGCCTTGCTCGACAAAGGCATCCACTGCGTCTCGCATCTCCCATGTCCAGTATTCGTCATGGCCGACGAACACGGCGCAATCATAGTCCAGCAGGATTTCCGGCGTGAAATGCAGCTCATGCTGGCTGCAGAGATCAGCCGCATAGCCGGCACGCTCGGCGAAGCGGAAGAAATGCCTGTCATAACTCGCCCAGCCGGCAGACGCATATTTCTTGGAATGGCCAGTGGCATAGGCCCATTCCATGTGAGGGTAGCGAGGCACGGTCCTGGGCGGCATCGCCACTTCCAGCGGTACGCGGGGGGCTTCGGGTGGCAGCACTATGAAGCCGCGGCACCAGGGTCGCTGGGTGGAGACGACTGGCGAATAGAGATTGCGGTTCGGTCCCGTTATTCCTTCGTAGTGGTTCGATCCGCCCCAGGTGTTGTAGGCAAGCCATGTGCCGGTTGCCGCCACCTGCAAAATGCGGCCCTGCTTGCGACCGGGCCGAGGCAGGACGATGATGATATGGTGGCAGCGGATTGGCTGGCCGTCGGGTCCCTCGGCCAGCAGGGTGAGGCGATAGCCACCGGAGGGCCAATCGGCGCCGACCTGAAATTCGAATGTCGTCTCCCAGCCGCAGCCTTCAATCGAACAGTCCTCGGGCGTGTCCTGCCAGCGCGCCGCGATGCCTCTATGCTCGAGCACCTTGGTCTGGGCAGCGCCGTCGCGCACGATCTCAATGTCAAAGCGTGGCGCGGTCGCGCTGACTTGCAAGCGCACCCTCTCGCCGGGGCGGTAGGAGAAGCGGTCGCTGTAGCACCAGATCTCGCCGCGGTCTCCGTCCATGCCGGGTGTTTCGTAGTAATGGCTGCGCACAGCCAGCCGTCGCTGCTCGGGTGTCAGGCCGAAATCCTGGAATTCTGTTGGCAATGCAGTCATGGTACTCCCGCGAGGGTGGCCGACATTCGGCGATGCGCCCGGCCGGCGTCAAGCAACTGCATCGGGCCAGCCGCGAGACTTTCATTGGCCGACTGCGACAGCCGTCCCGATAGCTGGCTGGACTGATGATGGAGGTTAAATGCTTCAAGCTCGCAAGGTGAAGATTGCCGACATCTACGTGCCGGCAGCGCGACGCAGGTTGTTGCATCCCGAAACCGTTCGCGCGCTTGCCGAAGACATTGTGGAGAACGGGCTCAAGACGCCGATCCAGGTTCGCGCGGACGGCAAGCGCTTCGTGCTAGTCGAAGGTCAGCACCGCCTGGAGGCGATGAAATGGCTCGGCGAGGAAACGATCGATTCCTACCTTGTCCAGGCCAGGCGGCACTAAGGTCGCTGCCATGGCGCGAGATTCGGGGGAATGTCGGCCATTTTTTTTTCTTCTGTCATGAGATCGCCGTCTAATCTTCATTGGCGAGCCACGATCCGCACCTATCTAGGGGGCATTGCAGAGACGGCGATAATCGAGGAGACAGCGATGACGACAGGATTCACCACTTTGGACGAGCTCTTGAACGACCCGATGGTCCAACTCGTCATGAAGCGGGATGGCGTCCGGCCGGAACAGCTGCGCTCGATGCTGGAGCGTGTGGAGGCACGTCCGAAAGAAGCGGTGCCGCCTGCCCATGTGATCGACAGCAGATGTCGCGCTGAGCAACTCTGCCTTTGATTGTTTATTCTTCGGTCGAGGCCAACGTCTCGATCAGGCTCCGGATTTTGGTGCCCGTGGCATTTGCTGCGGGCATTTTCTTTTTAGCATAGGCGCGACTCGGGGGCGCAGCGCAGCCGACACCCATTCGTTAAGATTTTGATTCAATCTTTCTTGGCAATTGATCCTTCATAACCATGCGGGTTTCGCCGCCGGCATGTCGCCGCCGGCATGTTCGGTTTTGCGTACAGGGTCGGGATGCGTTCCTCGGGCATTCTTGCGTCATTGGTCTTTTGCCTTGTGGCTACCGGTTGCACTTCCAGTGGCGGCTTCGAGGATCTCGTGCCTCGTCCTTCGCTGGAGACGACGAGCTCCATTCCGCGGCCGGCCGCGGCTATAAAAACCGAGGCTGCCGCACAAGTCGCAGTGGAAGAACCGGTGGACATGGCTGCAGAAGACTTGGTTGCAGCGCCGGATCCCGCAGCATTGGTGGAGACGGGACATCCGGTTCCCCCCGCCCTCGCAGCGGTCGTGGCCCCGCGCCCGAAGCCCCCGGCTGTCAAGGCGGTGCGAAGGGGCGTGGTCCACGAACACCGCTTCCGCGACGCCAAGCCGATCAATTTCGGCAAGCGTTCACCCAAGCATCTGCCGGTGCATGGCGTCGATGTTTCGCGCTGGCAGGGTGATATCGATTGGCACAAGCTGCGTTCCCAGGGCGCCAATTTCGCCTACATCAAGGCCACCGACGGCGGAGACCATCTCGACCCGATGTTCCACAAGAACTGGCGCGAGGCGAAGGAGGCGGGGCTGCGCCGCGGCGCCTATCACTTCTTCTACTGGTGTCGGGTGGCGAGCCAGCAGGCGGACTGGTTTATCCGCAACGTTCCCAAGGATCCGGACGCCCTTCCGCCCGTGATAGACGTCGAATGGAACCATGAATCATCCTGCAAGCGCCGTCCCTCGCGCTCCGCCGTGCTGGAGAAGATGCAGGTGTTCATGGACAAGCTTGAACGCCATTACGGCAAGCGGCCCATCATCTACACGCCGCCCGACTTCTATCGCGATAACCTTCAGGGTGCCTTCAAGGACTATCCGTTCTGGCTTCGCTCGGTGGCTGCCCATCCGTCGAAGGTGTATCCCGGCCGCGACTGGGTGTTCTGGCAATATTCCGGTTCCGGTCTTTCGCATGGCGTAAAGGGTCGTATCGATCTCAACGTCTTCAACGGCAGCGAGGAGGACTGGTGGCGCTGGCTTGCTGGAACTACGGCAGTGGCTTCCGCCGATTGATGGCTGCTGGCGCGCCGGCATCGGCACACCTTCTCTGGACCATAGCTTTCTCGGCCTCCGCATTGGCGTTTCCGCATTACGCGACCTATCTGCGCCTTGGAGAACCAACTGCTGGAGAAAGCGTACCATGACCGATACAGCCTACACGCCGCCTAAAGTGTGGACCTGGGAAAAGGGCAATGGCGGCCAGTTTGCGAATATCAACCGGCCAATTGCCGGACCTACCCATGAGAAGGAACTGCCAGTCGGCAAGCATCCATTCCAGCTTTACTCGCTTGGCACGCCTAACGGCCAGAAGGTCACCATCATGTTCGAGGAGCTTTTGGCGGCCGGCCACAGCGGTGCCGAATACGACGCATGGCTGATCGACATCGGCAAGGGCGAGCAGTTCAGTTCCGGCTTCGTCGAGGTCAATCCGAACTCCAAGATTCCCGCGCTGCTCGACCGTAGCGGAGACAAGCCGGTGCGCGTCTTCGAATCGGGCGCGATCCTGATGTACCTGTCGGAAAAGTTCGGCGGAGCCTTTTTGCCCAAGGAGCAGCCCGCGCGGGCGGAGGCGCTCTCCTGGCTGTTCTGGCAGATGGGCTCTGCGCCTTTCGTGGGCGGCGGCTTCGGCCATTTCTACGCCTATGCGCCAGAGAAGATCAAATATGCCATCGACCGCTACGCCATGGAGACGAAGCGGCAGCTCGACGTCCTCGACCGCCGTCTCGCGGACAACGAATATGTCGCCGGCTCTGAATATACGATTGCGGATATGGCGATCTGGCCCTGGTATGGCGGCATGGTGAAGGGCTGGCAATACGATGCCGGCGAGTTCCTGTCGGTGCATGAATACAGGAACGTGCTGCGATGGGCGGACCAGATTCTTGCACGCCCGGCGGTGGCCCGCGGCCGCAAGGTCAACCGTGTAACGGGCGATCCCGGCAGCCAGCTCCGCGAGCGCCATGACGCTTCGGATTTCGATGCCCTGGAACGGGAAAAGGCCGCGGCCGAATGATTTTCCGGAGCGCCTGAGCTGGGAGATAAGGGCCGGCGCGGTTGATTGGTCCGCGCCGGCGTCGCGTCTCATCTGTTTCAAGGAAACGGCTGGGAGCGGCGCGGGCGTTCTGCGCTGATCCGGCGACCCAGCTACCAGCTACCCGTGTTCGGCATTGAAGCCCAGGGTTCCGCCTTCTCCTTGGCAGGCCCCTTTTGCAGTAGCTCGATCGAAATTCCGTCCGGCGACTTGATGAAGGCCATGTTGCCGTCGCGTGGAGGGCGATTGATTGTTACGCCCATGTCCATCAAGCGTTGGCAGGTGGCGTAGATGTCATCGACCTCGTAAGCGAGGTGCCCGAAATTGCGCCCCCCGGCATATTCCTCCGGGTCCCAATTGTAGGTCAGTTCAAGGAGTGGCGCCTTTTCGGACACCCCTCTCTGCTCGTCTTCCGGCGCGGCCAGAAAGATCAGCGTGTAGCGACCTTGCTCGTTCTCATGGCGCCGAACCTCCTTGAGCCCCAGCTTGTTGCAGTAGAAATCCAGCGATTGGTCGATGTCTTTCACCCGAACCATGGTGTGCAGATAGCGCATTTGTTGTCTCCCGATTGCTGGGGCAACATAGGTTTTGCTGCCTCAGCCGGCAATGAGCCGTGAAAAAAGCCCCGGCGGGCCTTGCACTCCCTGGAATCCGAAGTGTTAATCTAACGTCAAGAATCAGTTTAGCGGCGTGTTTCGACAAAAGGGGGCGCTCTCATGGGCGAAAAAGCCTCTTCTCTAGGGAGGGATGCGGCCGGAATCGTACGGCGTGACGAGAGCGACGCCAACGATCTGATTGAAGTCGCGGGCGCGATAAAGTGGTTTGATGTGGCCAAGGGCTACGGGTTCATCCTGCCCGACGATGCCGCGACGGGTGATATCCTTCTGCATGTTACCTGCCTGCGCCGGGACGGGTTCCCGACCGCTCTTGAGGGGGCGCGGGTGGTCTGCCTTGCGCGCAAGGGCGAGCGTGGCATGCAGGCGTTCCGTGTTCTGTCGATGGATACCTCCACGGCGGTTCATCCCGCCGAACTGGAACAGCGCACCCATGTTTCCGTGGTTCCTGAAAGCGGGCTGGAGCGGGCGCTGGTGAAGTGGTTCAACCGAACCAAGGGCTTCGGCTTCCTGACCAGGGGTGAGGGCACCGAGGACATTTTCATCCACATGGAAACGTTGCGCCGCTACGGGGTCACCGAGCTTCGCCCCGGCCAGGTGGTCCTAGTACGCTATGGTCGCGGCGAGAAGGGCCTCATGGCCGCCGAAATTCATCCCGATATGGGAACCTTGCCGATTGCGCACTAGACTTGCGCCTGGCGGGCCGGTTTCGGCACGGTGAGGTTCCAATGGCTTTTCGAAACTGGCTGACGGCCGCAGGGAAGGGCATTCTGCTTTTCCCAATTCTGACCGTCGCGGCATATGTTTGGACGCAGGCCGTTTCAGCCAGCGGCCGCGCGATGATCCTGCCGGTCGATCCGGCGCCGTTGGTGGCGGTGACGAAGCAAGGTGAACGCAGCTTCTCGGTCGAGATAGCCGACGAGCCTTCCGAGCGAGGGGCAGGGCTAATGTTCCGGGAGCATATGGCCGACGACCACGGCATGCTGTTCGTATTCCAGGGTACGGGCCCGGTCAGCTTCTGGATGAAGAACACGATCATGCCGCTCGATCTCATCTTCATCGGGCAGGATGGTCGCATCAGGGCAATCAGGCGGGGAGAGCCCTATTCCGAAGCGGCCATTTCAGCAGACGAGCCTGTCCGGTTCGTACTGGAGCTCAAGGCTGGCATAGCGGCGAGAAATGGCATCACCGAGGGCGATATGGTGAAGCATCCTGCGATTTCTCGGGCTTCGACACCCGGCGCAGACCAATCCGACTGACAGGAGCAGGCGAGCCGATGCAGTTCTTCAGCCATGACGGCTTTGATCTTGCCTTCCTCGATCGCGAGCCCACGTCCGGAGCGGGTGACCCCGTGCTTCTGATTCACGGCTTCGCTTCCAGCCATTACGTCAATTGGCTCTCGCCCGGCTGGTTCAAAACGCTGAACGATGCCGGCTACCGCGTGATTGCGCTCGACAATCGCGGCCATGGCTCCTCGTCCAAAAGCTATGACCAGGCGGACTACTCGCCGGAGAAGATGGCCTCTGACGCGGCTGCGCTGCTCGACCACCTGGGCATCGAGCAAGCACATGTCATGGGTTATTCGATGGGTGCGCGCATCTCTGCCTTCATGGCGCTTTCCGATCCTGACAAGGTCGCGACACTGGTGTTCGGCGGCCTTGGCATCGGCCTGGTCGATGGCGTGGGCGACTGGGATCCGATCGCGGATGCCCTGCTGGCGCCGGACCCTGCCGGCATCGCCCACGCGCGTGGCCGCACCTTCCGGGCTTTCGCGGACCAGACGAGGAGTGACAGGCGCGCCTTGGCTGCGTGCATCATCGGCTCCCGTACCGAGCTTTCCGAAGCCGAAGTGGCGCGCATCGCCCAGCCGACATTGATTGCAGTTGGCACCAAGGATGACATCGCAGGTTCCGCCGACGAACTCGCGGCGCTCATGCCCAATGCAACCTCTTTCGCGATCAAGGGCCGCGACCACATGCTCTCGGTAGGGGACAAGACCTTCAAGCAGCGGGTACTGGAGTTCTATCGCGAACATCCATTGTAGCGGTTCGAGTCCCCCCTTTAGGATCGGGGACGGAGCGTTCCGGCAGAACCAGAGGTGGCCATTTCCTCCTGCCACCGATCAAGGCTTCGTTTTCCACGGACGGTTGAAATCGGGAGACGCGCGCCCAATTGAACGATGAGTAAAGAAAATTCGGTTCACCGGTGCTATAATTCAGCCTATAGCAGCGTGTGACAGGCGAGTGGCGAGCGGAGACGTCGATGAACACGATCAGTATTGCCCGGCCGGGTTCCTTGCAGCAGGCGGACCCGATCTGGCATGCCATTCGCGGCGAGGCGCAGGAAGCCGTCAGCCGCGACCCGCTTCTGGCTGCCTTCCTCTATGCCACCATTCTGAACCAGGAGAGCCTTGAGGACGCGGTCATTCATCGCCTCGCCGAGCGCCTGGCGCATCAGGACGTCGGCGCTGATCTTATCCGCCAGGCCTTCAAGGCCATGCTGGCGGACGATCCGTCCTGGTCGGATGTCGTGCGCGTCGATATTCAGGCCTACTACGACCGCGATCCGGCCTGCGACCGCTTCATCATGCCAGTGCTGTACTTCAAGGGCTTCCATGCGATTCAGACGCATCGCCTGGCGCATTGGCTTTGGAACAAGGGCCGCCGGGATTTCGCGTTGTATTTGCAGAGCCGGTCCTCCTCGGTCTTCCAGACCGACATCAACCCGGCCGCGCGTATCGGCAAGGGTATTTTCCTCGACCATGCCACGGGGTTGGTGGTCGGTCAGACGGCAGTGATCGAGGACGACGTTTCGATTCTGCATGGCGTTACCCTTGGAGGCACCGGGAAGTCCGGCGGCGACCGTCATCCCAAGATACGCTATGGCGTGCTCATTGGGGCAGGGGCGAAGATTCTGGGCAATATCGAGATTGGGCACTGCTCGAAAATCGCTGCCGGCTCGGTTGTTCTTGCGCCCGTTCCACACAACAAGACGGTAGCTGGTGTCCCGGCCAGGGTGGTCGGCGAGACCGGCTGCGACCAGCCCTCGCGCCAGATGGATCAGTTGCTGCCCTCGCAGTCGATGGATCAGGTCATCTCCTTCGACATCTGATTGCAGAGGCAAGCGCCCATATCCAGTGAGGATGGGCTGTTGCGCCTTTACAGGGTTGTGATCTGCGTGCCAGAACCGCGCAAAGCAGTGCCGTGCCCTCCCGAGCGGCAGGCCAACCAATCCGGAGAAAACTGTTGAAGCCCGAAGAGATCCGCAAGCTTGACGCCTATTTCAAACGCGTGTTCCAGAATCCGCGCCTCGAGGTGAAAGCCCGCCCACGCAAGGAGGACTCCGCCGAGGTTTACGTCGGCGATGAGTTTCTCGGCATCATCTTCAAGGATGAGGAAGAGGGCGATTACAATTTCTCTATGGCGATCCTCGACATCGACCTGGATTGATCGAGGTTCGACAGGTGGCGAGACCGCTCCACCTGTGAGTGGGCGTTGCCGGGCAGGCTTGCTAAGGAGCTTGCTTCACGGGGTTTCGGCCCTTCAGCATGCGCATGGCTTCAGCGAGCACAGCCTGGTCCAGCGCTTGCCATTCAGCCAGCAATCGGTCCGGAAAGCGATAGGCGAGGCTGAGATCGTCGCCTAGCAGTACGTCGCGCTGGCAGGGCGCAAGTGACTGGTGGGCGGCTGCGCCGTCCAGACAACGCGCCACGAAGGGAGCCTGACCTGGGCGTTCCGCAACAACCAGCTTCTCATCCAGGTAGCCGGAGCTCCTGGAGAACTGGTAGATCGTCGTGCCGCCCGGTCCGGGCGTGCCCGGCTTTTCGATAAGCCTGCTATAGATGGGCTGGAAACGGCCGCTCATGTCGCGTGACATGGTTTGCGGCTCAAAGGACAGGAACAGGATTGTCTTTCGGGCGCCTACGCCATTGAAGTCGTCACGTGTGTCGAGACTGTACCCGTCCATCTGCGGATAGCGCATATAGAGGTCCAGCCGCGAAGCGATGCCGTCCCGTCGTGCCTGTTCAAAGCGAATCATGTTGGCCGGCGCCACGATTACATTGTGGCCGATGATGACCTCGTGGGGCCTGGTGTCATCCGTGTAGCCTGCCATGGCGATCGAGTGACCAAGCCATTTGCCGGTCAGGCTGATGGCCGCAGACAGGAGCGCCAGCGCCGCAAAGCCATAGAAGATCTTCGTCATCAACGCCGAATCGACGACCTTGAGTTCGGTCGCTGCGGTCGCGGCTGGTTTGGTCATCGCGATTTCCGAACTGTCCCCGCTCGGCACATATCGGCCGGCACGGCTTTTGCCCCTTGCCCTTTGCCTCAACTCTGCGGTTTCATGGTAAACGGAGGGTAAAGATGCATCCGCTGCTGCTGACCGCATTCGCTTTTGTGACCGGCCTGACGGCGGGTGGCCTCGTCAGCACCCTTATGGAGCTCCTGTGCGGCCGCAGGCTCGCTTTTGCCGAACCCTTTATTTCCTCGTCCCATTTGGCCCGCTCGCTGGCGGCCACGGCCTTTGCGGGTCCCTTCATGCTGGTCAATGAAGCTGTCGCCGCACATTCCGCGCGCAATATCTCGCGGCTGAGCTTGCTGTCGTGCCTGTGCACGGCCATGCTGTGGGCGCTGGCGCTCGGAGTGGTGCTGCTGGAATTGGCCGCTGCCGTCCTGGCATGAACCGGGGCTTCGCCAACGCTGACATTGCAGGAGGAAATATGCCGATCTATGCCCTGGACGGGAAAATGCCGCTTTTTGACAATGCGGAAAGCAACTGGATTGCGCCCGATGCGACCTTGATCGGCAACGTCTCCATCGGCCGCAATGTCAGCATCTGGTTCGGTGCGGTGCTGCGAGGGGATAACGAACCGATCGTGATCGGCGCCGACTCCAACGTGCAGGAACATACCGTCATGCACACTGATCCAGGGTTTCCCCTCACGGTTGGCCTGGGCTGCACGATCGGCCACCGCGCCGTTCTGCATGGCTGCACGGTGGGCGACAACAGCCTTATCGGCATGGGCGCCATCGTTCTCAACGGTGCCCGTATAGGAAGGAATTCGCTTGTCGGCGCAGGCGCCTTGGTTACGGAAGGCAAGGAGTTCCCCGACAATTCGCTGATCGTCGGGGCCCCGGCCAAGGCAGTTCGCCTGTTGAACGAGACCGCCATTGCCGGGTTGCGTGCCTCCGCGGAGCACTACGTGGCCAACGGAAGGCGCTTCCGCGCAGGCCTGGAGCCGGCCTGACGCGTAGCGGCTTCCGAAATCGCGCTATTCCGCGGCGTCGGCGTAGTCTGACAGAGGCGGGCAGGAGCAGACGAGATTGCGGTCTCCCGCGACATTGTCGATGCGAGACACTGGCGGCCAATATTTGACCAATGTGTCGGCATTGCCCGCCGGGAAAGCAGCCTCCAGGCGCGAATAGGGGTGCGTCCATTCGGCTGCCAGCGTTTCGGCCGCGGTGTGCGGCGCGTTGACCAGCGGGTTATCGTCCGCGGGCCATTCGCCCTTTTCCACCTTGGCCGCCTCGTCGGCGATGGCAATCAGTGCCTCGCACAGCCGATCCACTTCGCTCTTGGGCTCGGATTCGGTCGGCTCCACCATGAGCGTGCCGGCTACCGGGAACGACATGGTGGGCGCATGGAAGCCGTAGTCGATCAGCCTCTTGGCGATGTCATCCACCGTGATGCCGGCGCGGTCCTTGAGCATGCGGGTGTCGAGGATGCACTCATGCGCGACGCGTCCGCCCCGGCCGCGATAGAGCACGGAATAGTGGTTGCCGAGCCGTGCCACCAGGTAATTGGCCGAGAGAATGGCGATCTCCGTGGCTTTCTTCAGCCCGTCCGGTCCCATCATGCGGATATACATCCAGGTGATTGGCAGGATCGAAGCGCTGCCGAAAGGCGCTGCTGCCACCGCACGGGACGAACCTTCGGCAACATGGCCCGGCAGGTAGGGCTTGAGATGCGCCTTGACCCCGATCGGGCCCACGCCTGGCCCGCCGCCGCCATGCGGGATGCAGAAGGTCTTGTGCAGGTTCATGTGGCAGACGTCGGCGCCGATATCCCCTGGGCGGGCCAGGCCTACAAGCGCGTTGAGATTGGCTCCGTCGAAATAGACCTGGCCGCCATGCTGGTGAATGATCGCGCAGATGTCCTTCGCACCCTCCTCGAACACGCCATGCGTGGACGGATAGGTGAACATCAGGGCGGCGAGATTGGCGCTGTGCTGCTCGGCCTTGGTCTTGAGGTCGTCAATGTCGATATTGCCCTCGTCCGTGCAGCGCACCACGACCACGGTCATGCCCGCCATCGCGGCGCTGGCCGGATTCGTGCCATGCGCAGAGGAGGGGATGAGGCAGACATTGCGGTGTCCCTCGCCACGCGCCCTGTGGTAGCCGCGGATGGCCAGCAGGCCGGCATATTCACCCTGGCTGCCGGCATTGGGCTGAAGCGTCACCGCATCGAAGCCGGTGATCTCGGCCAGCCATCCTTCGAGCTGATCGATCATGGCGCGGAAGCCCACGGAATGCGCCTTTGGCGAGAAGGGATGCAGGTTGGCAATGTTCGGCCAGCTCACCGGCATCATTTCGGCGGCAGCATTCAGCTTCATCGTGCAGGAGCCAAGCGGGATCATGGCGCGGTCGAGCGCGAGATCCTTGTCGGCCAACCTGCGCAGGAAGCGCATCATGTCGGTTTCCGAACGATTCTCGCGGAATACCGGCTGCGTGAGAAACTCCTTGCCGCGCGCATTGCCGGGAAGGCTGCGGGTCTCAGAGGGGCTGGCCTTCGCTCCAAAGAGCGCCGCAATGGCCTCCAGATCCGCCTCGGTCGAGACTTCGTCGAATGCGACGCTGATATGGTCGGCATCGATGACGCGCAGCAGCCGCCCGCCCTTTTCGGCTTCGGCCGCGATCGTTTCCGCCTTGCCTTTCACTTCGGCTGTGACGGTATCGAACCGGCTCGTGCCCAGCACCTTTATGCCAGCCGCTGTCAGCCCCTCGGCCAATCCCTGGGCCAGGGAGTGGATGCGGGTCGCGATTGCCTGAAGGCCGCTGGGTCCATGCCAGATCGCATAGGCGGTCGCCATGTTGGCGAGCAGTGCCTGCGCGGTGCAGATGTTGGAGGTCGCCTTGTCGCGGCGTATGTGCTGCTCGCGCGTCTGCAGGGCGAGACGAAAGCCGGGCCGCCCCTTGGTGTCGACCGACTGGCCGACGAGGCGGCCGGGCATCAGCCGCGTGAGGTTTTCAGAAACCGCACAATAGGCCGCATGCGGCCCGCCGAAGCCCATCGGCACGCCGTAGCGCTGCATCGATCCGACTGCGATGTCGGCACCCAGTTTCGCCGGCGCGGTCGTGACCGTCAGGGCCAGCGGGTCCGCTATGAAGACGACCAGTGCCCCAACCGCCTTGGCCTTTTCGATGGCCGCATGGTGGTCGCCGAAGACGCCGTTTGCATCCGGCCAGGAGACGAGGAGCGCTGCCGTGTTCTCGTCGATCGAGTCGCCATCGATCTCGATGCCAAGAGGCTCGGCGCGAGTGTGAAGCACGTCAAGCGTCTGTGGCAGCGGTACTCCAGCCAGCGCGACCTTGTTGCGCTTGTCCCGGTGATGGCGCATTGCAATGCCGACGGCTTCGGCCGCGGCGGTCGCCTCGTCCAGCAACGATGCCGATGCAACGGGAAGGCCGGTCAGTTCCGCCACCAGCGTCTGGAAATTGAACAGCATCTCCAGCCGGCCCTGGCTGATTTCGGCCTGGTAAGGCGTATAGGCGGTATACCAGGCCGGGTTCTCGAACATGTTACGCTGGATGACCGGCGGCACCTCGACGCCGTGATAGCCGGCGCCGATGAAGCTTTTCATCACCGTGTTGCGCGACATCATCGCTGAAAGCTCTGCGAGCGCCTCGGCCTCCGTGGCGGGTGCCGGCAGGCTCAGCGGCCGGTCCAGGCGGATGGATTTGGGAACCGCCTGGTCGATCAATGCCTCTACCGAGGGGACGCCGATGCGGGCAAGCATGGCGCGTATGTCGTCGTCGCCCGGGCCGATATGTCGGTCTGTGAAAGCGTAGGGTGCCATGGTCAATCCGTCGATCCGTCAACCGATATGGGCGTTGTAGCCGGCTTCATCGAGCAGGCC